>JAABUN010000917.1_pt1 | contig 71413 bp, 87 predicted proteins | sample 5559311 | NCBI WGS metagenome assembly JAABUN01 (sample SAMN10711877, study PRJNA513370) | rock metagenome | isolation source: Antarctica rocks | place: Antarctica: Victoria Land, Siegfried Peak sud | reverse complement strand
CTAGTAGTAATATCTATATATAAGTCTAAATATATTACTATAATAGAGGTATATAAAGAAGCTCTATATCTAGGCCTTATACTTAAAGAGCTAAGATATAATAAGGGAGTAGTACTAGTACTCCTAAATATTAATAACTAGGTAGTTATAAAATTAGCTATTAACCTAATTAATTATACTATTATAAAATATATCTAAATAAGATATTATTTAATTTAATAACTAAGTTCTAAAATTAAAGAAATCTATCTCTAATAGGTTAATATTAAAGTATAATATACTAACCTACTAATAAAACCTATTAGCCCTATTAACTTTAGCTTAGCTAGATAATAATTAAAACTAGCTCTAAGTAAAGTATAAGAGTATTTAAATATAGTAGTTAGTAATAGGAAGATTACCTTATTACTACTAATCTAAGAGGGAGTATTAGAAATTAGGCTAGGTTAACCTTAGTAGTTACTAACTAGGACTAGTTAGGGGGCCTTAATAGACTAGTAGAGATTTCTTATAATAGTTATTCTATTTTATATAGCTATATCTATCTATTAGTTATTATAATACTATTATATTATACTTAAATTACGTGTAGATAACTTATTAATATTATACTATTTAATAGATTTTAGTATTAAATTACTAAGACTTAAGTTAAATACTTAACGTAAGTTTAAAGTACTAATAGGCTCTTGGCGAGCAATATTCTAATAGTAGTAGGTATACGCAGAGGCTTGCCTCATATATAACTATATCGGCGTATTAATTCGTCAACACCTTCAGCCTAGTGACACTGACGTATATCACGGCGCCGTCCCGACCTTGCTCTCCCCCCACCACATCCCGTTCGAATGCTGCATTGTCGACCTCAACCACTGACCTTCCAGCCGCTCAAAGGTACTAGTGATACTTAGTATAGTAGGACCCAAGGGAACTGACGCAGACTAACGGATCACGTCTACTTGTTCTGAAATGTACCCGATAAAGTTCATGCGGTATGTTTTGAATCTTGACGTCGGGAGGTGCTGCCGTAGGATTGATATCGAGGACGACGTGGTAGACTTTGTACTCTTGCGGCTGTTCATGAATGAAGTGAGGATGGCAAGCTCTTTGATTGGGGGGCAAGCCGGCTTGCTGGAGGTACGTGTTGGCGAGTTCCACGATACTCAGATCATTACCATGGCTTCGGAGTCTGAAAAAGACAAGCTTTATAGCGGGACCATCAACATCGGTTGGAGATGCTTGGATGGACGGGGAAGACCCGTCAACAACCATCGCGAAGTGTAACGTGGACGGTGTGAGGCACTGTAACATGACTCCTGAGGCAGCTGAGGATGTATTGAATCATGCAACCACCAACAGCGCAAGACAACTGAGGTACGGACTCAATTGGTGAAGTTTTCTAGCTTTGGCTGGCGTTATCCTAGGCCAAATTAGGCTAGACTCGGCATGGCTTGGATTGATTGTGGTCTGTGCTCATCAAGAAAAACAATCAGGCTCAGCGTGTACATCCGCCGACTCTATCCAAACATCTTCTCATTCTAATACTTACAAGTATGTTGACTTTATAACTTGACCCCAGAAAAGATGGATAAGAGCATGCCTTGCCAGGATACCCACCTCCAGTTCCGCGGTCAAAGTCCGTCGTGCCAGAACGTTCGAGTATACAGCAAGGGTTGTCTAGTCTTGGCGATTAGCCTTGCCAGCCAGCTTGAAGTGTGTGAGACCTATGGCGTGGTCGTAGCGCCCTCATCGGATTGCTACTGAGCATACTCTCATTGGATGAGAAGTTCGTCCAGGACGACAAAGACCGCACGTCATTCGTTCCAAATCTTGCTTGCTTTCCATAATTCACTCAGCAATTATGATTGAGAATATGTCACGATACCGTATATTTCCTCAAGCCACTTCCCCAAAGAATGTCTTAGAATGTCGCATGATACTAAAAATTCTATAGCATCCTCTCGCCTCGACAAGGTGTCGCATTCGAAGTGAATATCATCACACTCATAATAGAGAAACAGTATGGTTTCTAAAGATAAGAAGAGTCGCAAGCTTCCAGAATACAATTACAGGGTCTTCGCCATGTCAAAAACCTCCCTTGAGAATACTATCGATATGTCCTCCACTTGATTCTGACAGATAACATACTGAATTCTCAAATCGCCTGCACCGCGGTTTCCTTATCACTTTTCCGGCTTCAAGTATCGGATCTCGCAATTATCAGGCCAGTCGAAGGCTTCAATGAATCGCGCCATTCGCTTTGAGGAAGTACGAACACGATATCTATTGAATGGTGTTTTCAGTGCGGAGAGTTCTTCTTGTTTCAAGTGTGGATACTGAGCTTTGATCATCCTCAACATTTGAGTCCCGACGTAGAGTCCAGGAGCTTTATCGACAGGCTGTAAGACCTCCGAGAGTACCTCGGATACCATAGGTGCCATAAGAAACGTCGTTGCTGTCAACTGGGCTTGAGCACCAGAGGGACAATCTTCTCCTACATGCGGATCGAGGATACACCCGGAATGGAAACAGTGCTGCAAGTATTTCTTTTCGAAGTCCGTGAATATAGGATCCTGGAAAAAGACTTTATCTCTTGGAATATTCAGAAACCCCACAAGCCGCCACAAGAACATCAACTGGTGCATCGTTGGGCTCAATTGTCGGACATGATCGCGTGGTCCACGTGGCTTCTTTTCGTTACCCAGTACCTGTCCTTTGACAGGCACTATAGTCTTTGGAGCGAAGTTGCCAAGTCCGATACTGATGCATTGGTTCAAGGAAAGATCTTGGCGTATTCCGCCAAACGTCCGTTCCAAGAGCTCATCACAATGTTCATCCTTCCAGAGTCCTCGATAATGGTGGTACTCGATCTCAAACTCCTTCCGATCTTCAATTGCCGTGATCCAGTCCGGATTGTACCAGAGGTCAAACGGATTGTCAATTAGATTTTCGCCGTCAGGATGCCATATTTCTTTGGTAGCCAGGTCACCGACAATCTTGTAAGGGGCGGCTGGCGTCTTGGCTACGTCTTTGGCCTGGGAGGGGACATCTTGTTTCGAGGAGCCGGATGGGGCCTTAGACTTTCCTTTACTCTTGGATGATGACATATCGACAGAATAGAGCCCAATTGATCGCCTAGGAGCTGTCTTGGATCGACAATCACCCACTATCGGCACTGTCTTGAAGATGAGTTTCAATCGCTATAGGAGCTGACGAGGTAATGTCCACTGCAATATGCTTGGACCAAAAAATCAGTTGAATAATGAGAAGAGAGGTTGAAGCGGTGTACGCTGCTAGAAGATCTGACGCAGTCTAATAATCAGTTTGAAGACTGAGGAGGATATCGATTGATGGTTCTTTGTCCTGCTGCAGAAAGAGAGCATATTTGCGAGCTGCTCAAATATCTTTTCGTAGGGTGGTACATGCAAAGGTTTCGAGAGATAGCAATGCTGAAACATGATGGTGCATCGATCAATACGGTTCAATGGCAAAAATTGCAGAGTCAAGATACATGTCCCACTCGATTGTGGTACGTGCGAGAGGGCTGACGCTGTAAATAGTCCTGTTCACTGTTATGGGAGCTCTCGACGCCATCCTCAGAACAGAATAAACAACGACCCGCACTATCCGCGAAGTTCATGTGGGACAGTTTCCTAATCTATTCTCGACTGATTCCTCGATCGTTTAGACTGCGAACGAAATTTCCCAAGCTTTCGATCCCTATGATCACGAATGAAACGGCTATAAATGCAAACTGCTCGTGGCCAACGAAGTCCAGACTTGAGGGAACGACGGTAATAGGACTAATCCTATCCTTAGGCCAAGTCAACCTTCAATGTCCGATGTCCGCACGGGAGCAGATCTGCGTTACACCAAGCAATGGCCTAATGTCGTTTTACTACAATCGTAAAAATTTTGAAAAGGATTACAACTAGGATCTCACAGTCCCCCGTGGAAGACACGGTCACGAACGCCTTTCAATCGATATTCCAAAGGTGACAAAGCAGCCAACTTCAAGAACAAATATAAGCGCTACGTTTAGTACCTATGACTTGTCTACAATGCAGGTCACCTGCCTTACAAATAGGGCAATATTGAATTGATCGTGGATTCCGATAAGCGCTAGTCGTGATGGTGCGTTTATAGCAACTCTGTGACACTCGAGACCCTGCACAACGCCAGGAGGCAATGTTTCAACACAAGTACATACGACACTTACGCATCGCTCCTAGAATACTGTGAGTCACAAATACGAATCACAACATTCCACATAATCTATTGATAGCTCAGGTCGTACAACGTACACGAAACTCAAGATATTACGGACCTGAAGCAAGTACAACTAATCCGCAGAGATTATCAGTTGCACTTTGTAAAAAAGCGACTAGCCTTAATACGAATCACAACACGCAAAAGATTTACGGATTCAAAGTAATATAGCAGCTTCATGGAAATCCCTAATCGCATACATAGATGGGATGTAGTAAGCTTTGTTTCCTATCCACACCGACCCTACCTAGTCCGCAGTATCATCCGACGGTGTCATCTTACAGTCATCATGCAGATAGCATGCAATCGCAACACACGCAGTCAGCATAACATACCGCCTCGCCACATGCATCTATACATCCCCGAGTACATAATCCAACCATTCACCATGAACACAAATTCCGCTCCTCAACTAATATTCTCCAGACACAAAGAGTAGTAGTATGTTATATATACGATCAATTATCTATTCTCAACAAGGTTTGCCCTCCAAAGCCGAGGTTCACATTACTATAACTCCTTGTACTACCCTCTTTGGAAAGATCAGTCATAGATTCTGCACGCCGTATATGAAGTAGTATGTTATATATACAAATAGCCGCACTAATCTATCTAGATCAGAGGCCGCTGTGTTCCTAGTACATTCTTCTCGAACGAATTGTGCATGGTAAAGCCTCGTACTACATGCTATGATATAATCACGTATAAATGCCGTTCTATACTGAACACCTTGCCCTCCAAGAAGGAAGTGTGCATCGTGACTCCTTGTATTACACGAACTAGAAAGATCATTAATAACTTTTGCGTACGCTAAGTAGAGTAATATGTACGAGCCGTCGCGCCAACCCATCTGCTTCCCAGACCATTCTATCTTCGGCACATTATCGACAAACAAACATTGCACGCATGTATGAAGCCGTGGCGTCCTTGGCATATTATCATCATACAACGATTCTCGTTTCTTTAGCAAGAATCCAAAGATCAATGATCCCGTACTTGCAAGAATTCTTCTCACGAATCTCTATCGAAGTACAGCCAAGATGGGCGCCAAAGTCGGCAGGACATGGGAATGAATTATTTGCACGCTATATGTAGTAGTATATTGTATGTACGATCGATCGCGCCACCCTCTCTATTACCCCAGCCGTGATATATCCTGAGCACACTATCATCGAACAAATCTTGCAAGGATGCACACTTTTCGGTAGATTATGCATGCACGCTTTTCGTTATACAATTCTTTCCAAACCTCATAGACCCCTCGAGCATAGGAAGTTGTTGATGACATTGTATCCGCCTGTTTGGTTGTAGTGGAAATTGAGACCATGACCTGTCTGTGGCTGGATATACGCCTCAAAATCGCTAGCGGCGACTTTGGGGAAGCTCTTTACCGCGGCCGCTGGGATGGAGGGGAGATCGGGGTTGCCGGTGGCCAAGCAATTGCCTCCGCAGAATGGTAGGTCGCTTGCTGTGAGGGTTTTCAGCAAACATACTCAAGGGAGAAGTCGCAATCATGCTTACATCCTGTGACAATCAAGACTGGCCCCGCATAGTTATTGACCATTGGGATACTTCCCAGCGTCAACAGCTCGCCCACCGCGACCGGCTGCTTCGATTGCTCCCCAGCGTACAAGATACCGGTGTCGAAGCGTTTAGGTTGGAAGAAGAGATATTGCTGAGATGCGTCATCCTTGTTTGCCAGATAGCCATTGACGTAGGGCACCTGTTGGCGCGGGCTTATGCCGGCAGCATAATCTGTGAGACCATATGCGTTCACCATGTCTTGGACGGCTTTGCTGGACAAATTGACACCACTCGCACTAAGCGCAGAAACGAGGGTTCCGCCACCAACAGATGCGTTACCAAAGCGAAACGGCTGGTTAAGATTTGCTTGTACAAAGCCAGCTCCTGCGGCGAAGAAAGGCAAGAAGGAAGCGTTCAAGGAGAACCCGGTTAGCACTATGCCATCTGAGATACCAGGATACCGGTCGACAAGGGCATAAGTTTGTGCGGAGCCAAAGGAATGACTTGGAGAAGATTAGCATTATATTGCTGAAGATTAGGCGCCTCGCTTACCCGACATGGGTGACCTTGTTGAACTTTTGACTGACACCGGGCATGGTACCGTTACGTAGCATCATCGTCAACTTTGCCAAAGCAGCGACCTCGAGGAACGACTGGATTTCGTTTAGGGGTTCGCCGTGCGACGAGTTTCCGATTCCCAAGCGGTCGTAAGCAAATGTGCAAAATTTATAGGTGTCGGTAGCAACGGCGACATAGCTATAATTGAAGTTGTTATAGCTGCTATCCCAGTAACTACGAAAAGATTAGGATGCCGCTCGAGATCTGTCCATTAGAACACTCACGTCTTGTCGAAGCCGATACCGTGCGTTAGTATCTGGACTGTGGAGGTGGAGGCAGTTTGCGCCTCGCTGGGCACACAGAATTGGGCGCTGATCTTGTACGAGCCAGACACGGTGGCGTAACCCGACAATGCAACGTCCGTGAAGTTGCGACCTTGCTGGGTGCTGTTCTGGATGAATGTTGTCGCGTCTAGGTTGGTCTGAGGCACATCAATGTTGAAGACGGCGTTACGCGACGAAATGTCGACGGGAACAGTCAAATTGACACAATTACGGGCAATTACTGGAGCAACGAGCACGGCCAATATGGACACGGAGGTAAACATGTTCGATTCGTCAAAACCAAAAATTGCAGAAGGGGCAGAGAGATGGAGATTGAACCATAGAAAAGAAAGAAGATATGCTAGTTGTACAGATCGAAGGTTTGACAAGAGCTTCACTACCTCGAGTAGCATCTCCACTAACCCCCTACTCTTCTTCACCTTTGCCCCGTTCACGTCATCATGAGTGAAGCTTTTGGGTGTAGAATATCTCTCGAACGCCGAGATCCATCTGTTCCTGTCCTGTGTGCCACTCGGTCAACCCACAAGGTCTAGCCGTGATCGACATGACAAATTGAATCCGGGGAAATGGGACGACTGTGGTTGGACGTCGAATCTTCAGCCATGCTGGTGGATTGTCTGATTAGAGTACATGATGAGATGCATTGGGGGGCGATCGACCAAGCGTTAGCCGGCTTGGGATAGTCCTTCTTCTTTAGGACAGCTTAGCCGCTTTGTCTTTTCGCTTCGGGCGGGATGACGCTCAGCTTCCGCTACCGCTTCCGTTTCTTCCGTGCTGCTCCAGACTAGGACTAAAACAGACTAGGATTACGATATCGGACCAAGACATTCTCTTTCTCCTCTTCATCCGATGTATGCAGAGCAGACAGACTCATCACTCTGACGCTCATGTCATTGCTTCGTCCATGCGACCGTCCGATGGTCGACATGTATCGACATATGTGCGTCGCACTCAGTCGGCCCTTGCTTCTCGGAGCGCCTTCACTGATCACTCACGATCAGACCAACCATGATCAGGCTGCATATGGCACAATGTAAGGCCACATGTCAAGCGTCAGCATTAGCAGTGCCTGTGCTTCTGTTGACATGGGTAAATGGATGGAATTACTCTCTCGACCGTAAGGTACTATCACTCGTACAAGGCTTCTCCGAACTACTTGATCTGTTGCCTTATTTCAGGGCGGGGCAACATCGAGGTATCACTCTAAACCCACGACTTTGAGGCGTTGAGGATTCCCCTCAATTTGTGCAACGTGTGAACTGAATACACTTCATCAGAAAAGTTGGACACCTAAGAACATTTTAGTGTCAGCATATTGACAAGCGCCACACCATCGAGTGTTGTGACATGAGAAAGACGGAGATGGACCTCTATACGCACGGCGACCCAAGTGCCCTCGATTGAATTACCGAACCAGCGTGCTTCTTACATGTTTTTGTTCAACAGAAAATCAGTACCGCTAAGAGCTTCAGCCATATGGCTCGTTGGAATCGTGTTAAAAGAGGCCACAACTACCCTCATCTATCAATCTCTCTTGACAATCGAGCTGTCCAAATCGATGCTGATATGAGCCGCGAAGCCCGCATGAAAGCCTCTGCTTTTCTGGCTTGATAGCTGAGTTCATGCGATGATCCCTCGGCGAGTTATTCGCCACTCTCTGGGTTATCTCTCGGATATCAACATAGGGTTGAAGCCTCACCCACTGTCCTCTGGTATATTAATCGATTTGTTTTGCTCGATCATGGATTGAACAGCGACACGTACTGGAGACTGCAAACAGTGCGAACGTTGATGGAAATTATCGTGGTAAGCACGCATAGTCAAAGCTTTATTCTCATCAGCACCATCACACATTTCCACTCGAAACCTGGACTTGGGGTTCGCTTCCACTGTGAGTCCTTCCGCAACATTGGAAGGATACTGTCATAGGTCTTTGAGCTACAGGATGGTCCGCTTGCAGCAGCGCTGGGGAATTTGGAGGCAGGGCCTGTGATGTATATATGTATCGAGATATGGAGACAATCGAACAGGTCGTTAACGACATCCTATCCAACCAAAAGCTATTCAATTCCCAACCATTTCATCCGAGGTTCGTATCAAGTTAACCAGATCACGGTTTGCAAGGACATGGCATACCTTCAATCGTAGCTCCAATACTGTTTCATTGAGGTTATAGCATAGTTGGAAATCCGAAAGACCAGATGTCAGTCGATGAGCCGTCACGACGATCGTGGGTGGCCATACTTCGAATGTGGCCGCGGCAATGATCAGTCAATATTTGTTGGTACATGAGACTTAATCGCAGAGGGCACACCGGTGTCCAATATCACGAATCCTCCAACTGCAAAACGATGTCCATCGGCTATGCAGAATAACCGAAAAACGCAACACCAAATCAGGAAGCCTGCCCCACTCACCCTATTCAAGGTACCACGAAAACCTCCAAAATAGCCAGCGCAGCATACACTCCAATCATGACCGCGACATCCGTAATCTCATCCGCCACCGGGTACTTGCTCCCCTTCCTCGCACCTGTTCCTTCCTTAACTTCCTCCGCAATCTTAACACCGTTGGTGACAGCAAGGGCAACCCATAACGCCAGATTCGTCCACCGCCAACCATGTATCGTGTCTCCGAAGCCCCGAGTCAGACGCAGGGTACATGCTGTAATGAGAGCGACAAAGGTGAATGGCAGCAGCCCAATACCGAGATGTGCAAGGGCGAGCCGTACGATCTCCAGCACGCACATCAAGATCTGCGCGAGGACAAGGAGTAGGTATAGTATTGATAATATTGTATGTTTTTTGGTGTGCCGCCGCCGTCTCTGATCTCCGTCTGACAGCGTATCCACCTCCACATCTGTGCTGTGCTTGCTAGAGCCGAAACGCCTTCTGCTGAAGACGCTCGATGTGTAATTCGTGACATTGCGTGGACGTCGCGAGTATAGAGCGACGAGTGCGACTATGACCAGCAGGTAAAGCCAGGTACAGAGGGGAATGAGGACGGTATCGAGGAAGCAGGAGGTGAGGATGTGGCTGTAGAGGTGAGATCGAGGGCCCTAATGCGCATTAGCGAGGTGTTCTGGTCATTCGCATCGAGTTACGGACGAAGCCTTCTGGTCTATTGGTGCAGAGCGTCATGGTGAAGCTGCGAACGCCCTTCGCTTCATGGGCATGTGTCAGGATCGCATAGAGCTAGAGTCGAGGTCGGCAGGCCGAGCACGCTGGGTTGTGTGCGAGAGACAGAGAGCTTGAGTCAGATCAGTAGCCTTTGGTGCGCATTGACAGAGCGCTGTTGTCTTATGGTGATGAGTGCGCAAGCGCGTAAACAGTACCTGCTGACCTGTTTGAGAAAGGAATGTCGATCTCACGCTCAAAGCAGCGAAAGAGGCGCTTTTAGGTTCGGAACGCGTGGTACCAAAATCCAGGCTAGGACTGATCTAGATCGGACGGAGATAGATTCGATATACCCGATATTACTATCAGAACACTCAAGGCACCAGCCTTTCGTTAAATGATTGTGAGATGTGCCACTCAGGCGCAAGACCGTTGGAAAATCACTGTCAGTAATCCACAAAGACATCAAGTATGGTCGCGCTCGACATTGTTCGGGCTTCGAATGCCCAGCTGCGTAATCTTCCAACAGGACTAGTTGCGGTCTTCAGTATGCCAGTCTTCCAATACTATGACATGTTCGTAGACTCATAGAATCAAGCTGGAGCAACGAGCGGTATCGGCGAATCGACTCTCAAGCAGTTTTGCCGCCAAACTATCAAACCTCGTGTTTACTTTGTAGGGAGGTGCAGCATCCAAGGACAAATCTGCTGGGTGATATTTAATTGTGTTCTGATATTTTACACACGTAGGAGCCAAGATGCCGCTGACAGGATTATGTCGGAGGTCAAAGCTACTCAGCCGGAGATACAGATGAATTTCATCAAGAAGGATCTTACACTTCTCAAGAATGTGGACGAAGTCTGCGACGAGATAAAGGGGAAGGAGAAAAGACTCAATCTTCTATTCATGACGCAAGGAACTTTATCCATGAAGGGCCGAGACGGTAAACTTCACAGCTTCAAACCGTACGTTGCGAGATGGCCTGCTGAAACGCTGCTTCCCAGAAACCTCCGAAGGAATGGACAGAAAGATGATGACAAACTACTACTCCCGACTACGACTCACCCAGCAACTCCTACCCCTCCTCCACGCCGCCTCCCCATCGCTCTCCCGAGTAGTATCAGTCCTCGCCCCAGGCTCCGAATCCGCTTCCATCAACTTCGACAACCTCGACCTGAAAACCAACTTCTCAATCACAAATGCCAAAAACCACGCCATCACCATGACCGGCTTCGCTTTTGAGGAACTGGCAAAAGCCAATCCGACAGTCTCGTTCGTGCATGCCTTTCCTGGCGGAGTCAAAACGGGCTTTAACAAAGATGCGGGGTTTTTGGTCAGGAATTTGTTTGATCTGGGCATGACGATTGGGTCGAGATGGATGGTGCCTTTTGACGAGAGTGGGGAGAGGCATTTGTATGCTGCGACTAGTGGGGGGTATGCTGCTAGGAGCAAAGAAGAAGGAGGCGTGCCTGTCCATGACGATTCCAGTGGGAGTCTGGTAATGAAAGGGAGTGACGGCCATGAATACAGTGGTGCTTATCTTATCGGCTCGGATGGAGAGTTCAGAGCCAATGAGAAGGTGCTAAAGGTTTTGCGGGAAAAGGATGCTGGGCCGAAGATCTGGGAGCATACGATTAAGTTGTTTGAGTCTGTGAGGGGCTGATGTCAAAGAGCCAAGGGCATGAAAGGTAATGTAGAGTGCTTAATTGACATCTGATGCTGACATTGCTTTCACCAACAGCGTTGGCGGGGTGGATATTGTTTGAACCAAGGCCTTCAAGGTGATATGGACGGTGCCGATCAGGTCCACATTCATATATAAGCCTGCGCCTTTCTTACGACTTCTCGACGGATGCTTTTCAATCCACAATGTTAGGAACGGTAACTGCCCTTTTGTTTCCCCTGCATTCATACATTGGTCCTGACTACTTCGTATAATATGAGATCATCTGATCCTTCACCGGTTCTAGTTGTAATGATCCAACAGACTCTCCGCTGTGATACTCTTCTTACGCAATGGTATTATATTCACTCATGTCGTCAACGTTATATTCATTTCCCTGCTACTTTATACACATCAATTACAGACTATACTATACAGTTCGTTACTCTACCTTAACACCCAACAACCTACCAACGAAAACTTTATCCAAATCATCCCCCCCTCGGCCCATCCCGCCGAATATGTCTCAAAAGATCATAAGCCGCCACCCTCTCATCCGCCCGGATCCTCAAACAATCCATCATATTCCGATTCAGCGCCTCCGAATACCCCCCCGGCAACGGCTCCACCCGCTTCGAATACGGATCCGTCACCCACTCCCTCCTCGTCCCCCGATACCCCTCCGGCATCACATAATTGACCGGCACGTGCCCGTGCGCCATCTGATGGATCGTCGCGCCTAGAGCCCACACGTCGGCTGCGGGTGTGTTGTGCGGGTATTCAGGAGGCTGGTAGTCTGGCGCTCCGTGCCCTGAGATTTCCTGGTCGAAGACTGCGAGGCCGAAATCGCCGAGGATTATGTCTGGCGTTGGGTTTTCGGTCGTGGGAGGCGCGCTTAGGAAGATATTGTCGGGTTTGAGATCGCAGTGGACGATGGGGCGCCATTTGTGTGGCATTTTCCCACTTTTGTTCGGATCGCTGCGGACGTATCCGCAATGCAGGTAGGCTAAGGCTTCGGCCATTTGTCGGAAGACGTGCCAGATGAAACCTTCGCTCGCGCCGGTCTGGGGTTGGAGGTGGTGTTGGAGGTCGCCGCCGGCGTGGTAGTCGTAGTAGGTATCTAATTCGCCACTTTTGCCCACGTTATAGGAGATCAGGTTGATGATTCGAGGGTGTGGGCGGAGTGTGTCTTGCAATATCTTTACCTCTCGGGGGGTATTACCTTCCATCTTGATGGACTTTTGGCGGGGGTGAGTTCTTTTGCGTACCATTATTACGCCGTCGCCGGCTCGTTGGAGGAGTTCGCATTTACCTTGGGTGCCTTGGCCTATTGTTTTTAGTAGGTGGAAGCCGTTTGAGTCGGTTGTTTTGGGGCTGGGATGTTTGTTTGTGGATTGCTGTCGTTTGGAGTCATTGCAACGAGGGAGTTGGCTTGCTTCTCGGCGGATGGCTTCCCGGTCTTGTCTTGTTTGGAACATGCTGAGTGACAGCTAGCAAGACTTCGGTGCGGAGAGAAAGTGACTTACCTCAGATGCTTGAAACGATCACTACTTGTGTTATGTGAATATGAGAATGACTTGACGGGCTTGCTCCGAGTCCAATCGATCAGTTTTGCTGGAAAGCGTTGGCATAAAGCCGATTCTTAAGAATTCGAGATCTGAACACGCATTGTCCCATGCGTGTACCATTGTTGGCTAAGAGACGTGGAAGAACAATGACGAGATAATATCGCAGTCAATTGTCTTGTTGGACAAGTGTTTGTCGTTGAACCATTGATGGCGAAACAAGGAGATTAGGATTCGTTCAAGACATTCCAAAAGCGATAATCAGTTCCACATCTGGCATGGTGAACGTTAACAAATTACTAATCAGTTGAAATTGAGGACCATCATAGTGAGGGAGATAGAAAGGAAGAAGAGAGCAACGTGCCTTAACCATCATCAGTTCATTCATAAGTCGGGAGAAGAGGTACAAAGGAGATAGTAATCCATATTAGCAGACTGTCGCAATAAGGATATTTCCTCCAAGTCTTTCTGGATCTGCATACTCCATGCCTCTCGCAGAAACATACTGATAATTCCGCTTGGCGACTATGTAGTTCGGAAAACATCCACAAGAAGTGGAGTCGTGGACATAATGGAGAACAAGAGAAAATAGCAATGGTACATTCATCGCTTGAAGTGGAAGACGGGCTCGATTCTGTTCAATCTCTATGTTCTATGTTGTGTGTCTGATAACACTCGTACAGCGCTTCTTCTAGCGTGCCATGCCTTACTATTGTCTCCTAGCCATGCCTGGGGCCGAATGATTTCATGACGATTGCTTTCCTTTCCCTTTGCCTTTGGAAGGTCCACTCTTCCCTTGTTGATGCTCTCGAGCCTCTTTCTTCTCCCGCTGCTCTCCCCCTTTTTTGGTTTCTCTCCAGATCGCTCTTTTCTTTGATAGCAATCTGACAAGGTCTTGACTATCAATACGAGCATCCACGTCTGGTTCCATGCACTGCATCGTACAAAATGTCAGCTCCTCCGAGTAATCCTTGCTATCCAATGGCTTGGCTTGCTTCGACTCCTTATTTGCAGGCTCAGGGAATGACTCCAATGGATCCCATCCATGAGCAATTTCACGGATGATGGCACCGAGTCCCCATACGTCGGTTTTTGCGCTCACATATGGCCATTCCGGTCCGTGAAAATTGGGCATTCCACCCCCACGATCGTAACCTGGGCCCAAGAAAGCGGACCTAAAGTCGCCGAGGACTAGAGAATGGAGCTTGCCAACCTCGACTTCGTATTCTCGGATGAAGATGTTCGTGGGATTTACATTAGCATGAATGACTTCTTGCCATTTGTGACCGCCAACGTCTTTTTGCATGCGGTCGGGACCGAAATCTTCGAAGACCATTGAAATTAGCACCTTTTCCAGCATTAAGGACGGCAGCATCGAATTGGGAAGATCAAAGAAATCAAATGATCGGAATGATAATACTTACGGAGAAGTGCCAAAGCATCAGCGATCTGAATGAACACATTCCAAAGGAAAGGCTCGGATCGTCCAACACCGTCTTTGTCATCAACGAATCGTGTTAAGTTTCCACCATAGCAAAGTTCGAAGCCCAGCTCTACTTGGCCACCAGGAATACCCAGAAAGCTCTGACAATCGATAATGCGATGGTGAGGTGGCAAGACGGTCTTCAGGATATAGTATTGCATAGGCACATTTCCATGCCAGTGAGCTCCTTCTTTTGTGTACTTTTTGACTACTAAGTCCGAACCATCATCGCATCGCTTCATGTGCTAGATTTCCACGTGATTCCTATGATAGAGGAGCTCGATTTCGTGATATTGTTTGGACATGGTTTCGAGGCCAGCGGTCTTCTGCTCGTGGCTCCTATCTGTCGGGCGAAGGGCCTCCATCTTCTGATTGTCCGCCATTGTAACCTTCTCAGGATCTGGTGGATCGTAACGGACTTGTCCTGAGGTGTAGAGCTCGGGTCCGACACTGTGTAGGTTCTGAATGTGCTTAAGAGATTTTTCGGATCTTGATATTATGATCGATAAGGTGAACTGAACAAGGGAACTGAATGCAATGCACAGCAGAGGAGAGATGGTGTCTTATATAGACAAGGGTTCGGAAAGGGCTGTGTCGTTCTGGAAGAACGCTACGGACGTTATGGAGGCCTTGGGCATTGTACAACGTAGATTTTGGGACAGCCTTCCCCAACGAGGCTATGTGCCAATATCCGAAGCTCTGTGGGTATGGGTCCGTGCCAATTACGTGCCATATCAGAGAACATTTGCAATTCCAGGGGAAATTTGGGAGGGCTGAGAGCCAGTGCAATACCCGGCTTTATCGTTGCTGTCACACGGGGCTGCTTACCCTTACACGTTTCGGGACTTGGTGCTGTTACCAAGGTCTTGGGTCGTCACTATTCGTGGCAAATCCTTTGTTCATACCCATGTGTGTAGCGAATTGGGAGACTGCCGATTGGCCCGTTATTTACAGGAATCCTTTGCCTGCTCGGAAGTAGCGATCATTCTCTAGTCTTCTGACCCAATGCGTTTGATGCGCCACGAGCAGGATACGCTAATTCTTCAATGGTATTGATTACACAATATTTTAGGTCAGTAATATCTTTTCCTCCCTGTGGCAATCGGTAGGAATCAGATCACGTCAGAACTTGATGTAAGACAATGACCTTCTCGAATCGACGACATCTATAGCAGAACACCAGTTCTTCTGATGCGTCTTCGATCACCGGCAAGACTTGTCCAAACGATCTACTTACTATAATATCAATGCCTTCCACGATGTCGACCATTCCATATTGCTCTGTCCCTCACCAGTCTCGTAACCAAATCTTTGCTATTGATGCGATCGTCTGGTCGCAACGCCAAACAGCGCATCATAACGTGGCTCAGCTCTCGCGAGTATGTTGAAGTCAGTGGTTGCGGATTTTTTGACCTTGGGTTCCGCTCCCACGCACGTCTCCCTTCTCCGCGTGGAACTGGCCTCTGAGGAGAATGACCATGGGCTAGGGCATGTATGATCGCGCCAAGTCCCCATATATCAGTCTTTGCGGTTATAGTAGGCCATTCCGGACCTTGCCAGGAGGGTGTACCCGTCCCACTGCTGGAAGTTGATTGTAATGTAGCAATGCCGAAATCGCCCAGGACGAGGGAGGGAAACGCGCCACCTGATACGTATTTTGTGATGAGGAAGATATTAGGGGGCTTGACATCTCGATGAACAACGCGTTGCCAGTGGGGACCAATGAGGTTTGGGTGGTCGCGCCTGTAGCCATAGTCTGCAAATTTCTTGATAAGATCAGTGCGCACAAATGTAGAGAGACTCGACTCACGGAGGAGGGCAAGAGCATCGGCGATCTGCATGAAAACATGCCAGGTGAAACTTTCATGACATCGCTCGTGTCTCACCATGAAACTCGACAGATCTCCCCCTTTGCAGTAGTCATAATACACTTCCAATCGCTTGTCAGGAAGCACAGCCCAGCCGTCGCAATAGTTGATCCTGGGATGATTTGGGATGATGTATAGAAGGATAAAAGGTTCCAAAGGTCGGCCATCGTGCTCTATCCATCGGTCGTATGTTTTCATCACGATCCACTTCTTATCGCTTTCACGTTCGCAAAGCCAGCAGATGCCTTCGCCACCTCGTCCAAGGATCTTGATCTTTCGGTAGCTATAGTGTGTTACTTGCCGGGGGGTGCGACGTTGCGGCATTGTGGTGGAATTGTTTCCAGTACAATCGCCACACCGACAAGACAGCTTCCCGTCTGTGGTAGCTCGTTTGATGAAAAACAATTGTTGGCAAAAAAGCTGGGAAAGTATGGGGAGCTAGTCAGAGAAAGAAGGAAATCAAAGATGTGCTGTATGGTTGCCAACTGTTTGCTTCACGTTGCGCATTCTTTCGATATCTGTTGCGTGTGACACCACGATCGGTCGCCCTGTTCAGTAGGGCATCGAGTCAGGTAAAGTTTGTATTGGCATTGCCACTCTGCCCTTGGAGTTACCGATACGTGCGTTGAATGGTATTCACCCAGCACCCGGTGTTCAGACAGCGAATAGCTGCTGCCGGCGAATACACTTCTCCGCCTCGATACAGGGCTTCTTCCGTGACACCACTTTACAAATCATAGGCTGTTGTGCGCTTGGAAAACTTGAGCGACACCGAAGCTAGCAAATGATTCTCCGTCGCCCAAAGGCACGCCTCAAAATCGTCAGGGCGTAGATGCAAGTTGGTCGAATAATATTAGCAGGGCTCTTGCTGCTGTAGCACAACTTTCGTAAGTTTATCTATCTCAGCCCAGGATGCTCACCGCCTTGAGACATTATGGCGAACACCCTGGTATGAGGTGATTCTGGAATGAGAGCTTGCGAAGCTTTATGCCTTTCGCCACCTGGAGATAGTCATAGTGGCAAACTCGTATATCATTACTTCCAGACATCACGCTGGAGACGATCGCAAAGCTCTCGAAATGTTTTAATATCATTGATATGAGGGAATGAATATTTACCGTTACTTAGACCTCTTGCCCCATACATCTAAGTCCCCACGCCCCATAACACACGTAGTCACAATTTACGGAATATCCTGCGGAGACGGTGCCAATCGGCAGTGGCCAAGTCTCAATCAATTTCATGAAGGATAAAGTCGGACAGCTTGATTCCCAACCGTGGCAATTCCCATCCTCTATCAACATGCTATACACTGCGAATACTGATCCTGTCTGCGTACAAGTTACCATATCATTTGTTTTGTCCAAGTTCACAACATGCAGGTACAACTGGCCATGATACGAATAAATATCATTGGAGAAGGTAAACATCAGGAAAGAGTCTCGACAGTGGCCTCAGCGAATATTATTGAGTACTTTGAATGGAGGCCTCTATCCGTGACCGCGGTACTTGAGAAGACAGGCAGTCGCGGAGTGTCCGGTAATAGGTTCTGGATTCACTGATTGCTCGCCGCGAGCGATGGCACATCGATACAATGCGTCTCCTCACGCTCGGATCATAAACCCGTCTGTTGGCAATGGGACGATGGCGCTAGTAATACTCGTAGCAAGAGACTGATTAGGCCTATCAGGTTAGTAAAGATCACGTATGTTCTTCAACCAGAGTACCTACTCACTTGGTTGACTGACTGTGTCAATGCTATCCTGACCGTCGATTGTCGAAAGTCTTGCTTATTGGGTGCTTAAGAATAAGTCAAAAAGAGCAAGACCGAGGATCCTCATCCTTCGATTATGGCAATGACTACTCCTAAAGCATCTAAGCCGAGTGCGACAATAGCAGCCTGTTGCTGGAATGTGTAGAAGCTTGTTTCATATGTCCACAGTGCATGGACGAAGCAAAGGTTGGCGGGGTGTGGCTGGTCTGGCTTAGTCCCATGTCGTAGTACAGACCTGGGTTGTATCCATTGAGGATTCAACGTCGAAAGCCGAGTGCCCGAGGTGGTGAGGCTGTGCTGCAAGCAGGATAAGACGATGACCCAAAAAACGGCATCGAGTGACACTGACATCCTTCCTCAAACCCATAGTAATTGCCACAACGGTCTTGCCGGGCGGTAGTCGGTGGGGTATCCAAGTACGACGCGACCTGCAAGATATTCCATCCCATGCTGGTCTGCTAAGTAGTCGTGCGTATATGAATTCTGCGGCGGCAGTTGAAGCATCGATACATTGCTGGACGAGACCGTAGCGAGAGCTAGCTTCGGCTGATAGGCTGCTGTTGCTGTATGTGGCTGGTGATTCGTTGAGTCACGGCACGAGGAATGTGGAGTCTGGTCTGTATTGCTGGATCTGGGGATCGAGGAATATATAGATTTGAGGCTGAGCAGGTGTGGACTCGACTTGAACAAAGTCTTCGATAGGTGGCAGCTTCCAGGGATCCGCCGACATCTCGTCCCCGTCAGTCGGAGGTATCTCCAAAGCGGCAGGTTGAATATCGATGAGTTTGCCTATCGAGTTTCGTGTCGAGATCGGATCCTTCTTCCTCGTCTCCTGATAATGCACATGTACCTGATGGACGTATTTCCTGTCTCTGTCATATTCCCATCGGTCATGAGCTTTGATGACTGCAGGGGCGACCCAAGTAGTTGGACAGAGCTTCATGATATAGTCATTGAGAGCTTTTCTCCTTGACTTTCTCTCCAACTTGTTCTGCTGATATGGGGCTTTGGCGAGATAGCTCTGCCGTTTCTCGAGTTTGCGTATGACATGTTCGGCGGGCTGTTTAGGGAGAATATCAAACATGTGTGACATGCGTAATCGATGTGCTGGCACTGGGTGGGGCACACAGGCTCAATCTAGGATATGGGAAATGATCGACGCTTTGTAGTAGTACAAGAGAATAGAGAGAGAGATGGGCAGATGAGAGGGGAGAGGAGGGGGGGGGAGCCGTTGATTTTCATCGTTACGGTCTGCCTTAGATGAAGCCATGTGGGAGATAGCCACGTTTTCGGAGAGTGGGTGAACCACTGCATTGGGGATAGATCAGTTGTAAGAGGTTAGACCAAAGCACGAGGTATACCAATGGAGAAATGGATGAGCGGCCCGGTATCGAAGCCGGACGCTAGAGGGCGCTAGCAATCGCCGTGGGGAAGCTAGAAGCAACATGCCGAACGCTAGAGAAGCCTAAGGATTGCTTATTTTCGCGAAAACTTTCCAACTCCGTGGTCCGGGATTCATATTTTCAGCGAAGGGTGCAATCTGTAGCTGCCAGACCACATCGATTGTGCTGTGAGAGACCATGGCAGCCATCTCACGACGACTTAGTCTCAATGGCGACCGTGCAGCAGCAACACCTCGCCTTGTGTCATGAGCAACTGAGCGATGGCCTACAGAGAAATAGGACTCAGGTCCGGAGGCCTAGGACGTCTTGGCATTCTCGGCCCGAAGAAACGCCGAGAGCCCGTGATAATTCCATCTGCAATATCAATTGACATACGATGAAGTGAAGTCTCACACAGAAGACCCGTACTCTTCCTACCGCTACCATGGCAGACTCAAACCCCTCATCCAGCCCATTTGCCCCTCCAACCTCTCAACCAACCGACGCGATGGATCAAGAGCTCGACCCTGACCTCGACATGGTCATCGACCCAGCCCCTCCAGAGCCCGAGAACCCAGACCTCGAAGCCCCACTGCCCGAGACGAGGGAGCCCACACGAAAAGACATCTCGCTGCGAGAGTTCCTCGGCAAAATGGACGACTACGCTCCTATAGTCCGTTCTCCCTTACCCTTTCCCCCTCCAGCCCTACCATAACCCCATACCCAAAACCCAAAGCCCCCCCCACTAACCACCCCCCTCCCGCCCACAGATCCCCGACGCAGTAACGCATCACCACCTCCTCCTCGCCGGCCTCCCCCCAACCACCACCCCCCTCCCCCTCGCCCGCCTCCTCGCCCTCGCAACCCAAAAATTCATCGCAGACATAGCAGCCGACGCCTACCAATACAGCCGCATGCGCACCTCCGCCACCGGCGCCGGTCAGCCCTCCGCATCCGCCGCTGCAGCCGCAGCCACACAGCCCGTCGAGGCCCAAGCGGGTGGGAAGGGCGGTGGGAAAGAGGATAAGGGGAAGGGAGGGGCGCATGTGTTGGGGGTGCAGAGGGCGGGGTATGGAGGTGGGGGTGGGGGGGGTGGGCAGGCGGGGCGGGCGGTGCTGACGATGGAGGATTTGGGGTGTGCGGTTGGTGAGTATGGGGTTAATGTTAAGAGGGGGGAGTTTTATCGGTGAGGTGGGTAGGTGGGGCGTGGTGTGGTGTGGTGTGCGTGAAGGCGTTTAGGGGGATTGCATCTATGGGCGCTAGGAAGAGCTTTGGGCTCTTGCGATATCAGGCAATGTTTATGCGGAATGTGCAATCGGTATATGCATGTAAGGTCGCATTGGTTACAATATAGAAGCAGCTTCATGGTCAGATCTGTGACTGTTGGTCATTCGTCGTATTCCAAGCCATCCATTCGGAACAAGTCCCCAGTCTTGTATCCCTGCAGCGTCAATATTATCAGCCTATCAGGACGAGCTGTCATCCTGAGCGCCAAAGCTGGTTCATAGCTGGCCACTCGAGTCAAGACGACGACCTTCAGAATGTACCCATCGTTCGGTTCATATCCTTCCAGGCTACATCACGATTTCCACTGCCACTTCTTCCAATGAGCCGCTGGAGAAAGTCCTGTTTTGGCATGCCAGGGGATTCGGGGATGTATCTCAGATTAGAGGAAGCTCCAGCCTCACGCCAGACTATCAATGGCATAAGCCAGTGAGCATCACAGGAGATCGTACAACGATTCTTATCCATTGCATCAGCATTTTAAGCCATGCCATCGAAACAGCAAACACGCTAACCGTAACGTAATTCGTATCGATTGCGCATATGGGATATCTAATGAGAACAAGAGAAGCTGGCAAGTGCTAACCGCCAAACCCAAGTGGGGAATATAAGCCCCGGAAAACCAGTCGACGCTAAAGTAAGTTTGGAACCCAGAGTACCTGATGAAGTGGATTGGTATGTGGCGTAGAAACAAGGGATGACTCGGTACTGTGATGGGATGTGTGTCACACTCAGACACCTCCACTAGCCTGATTCTGATGCAATTGGTCGGTCATGGACGTTATAGCCTATTCAATACCATCGACCGATGCGTCCGTCACGTCCAAATGATTCCGATCTTCGGCAGGGACACCGCTGGTGACCTCGGGGTCGATGAGTACTCCGTTACCATTCATAGCATCATTATGCAAGCCAACACCCATATCCGCCATAGGAACATTGACATTCCCCAAAAAGGTCGCCGGCTGTTCCATTTCGTGCGAAGAGCCCCCAGCAAGCGCCATGAGACCTTCAACGTGAGCACGATCTTCATCGGTGTTGGCCTTTCCCTTTGCCTCGTTCTTGGCAGCCTGTGCCGGTGCTCGCGTCTTGAGCTCGCCGGTGACGAATTGCAGGTAGTAGGGGACTTCGATCCCGCTCTTGAGGAAGAAGAGCTTGAGATTTCGGGCTTTGTCTTTGAGCTGGACTTGGTTGCGGTCCTTGAGCACCTCGCTGATTGTACCGCCTGGACCGAACATTGCGAGGATCTGGCTCCAATGAGGTCCTTTGACACGATCGAGTCCTGCCATCAGACAACTTTCTTCTTCTGTCGTCCATGGCCGACGTTGGCTGGGATGCCCAGCCCGTCGATTACTAAGCGACGCCTTTGCTGTGGCGGCCATGCGGGCTCGCTCGTAAAGGACTTGGGTTGGGGCTGATTGCGTTGGATACGGGATGATCTGGTCACCAAAGGCAGGATGAAGCTGGCCTGAGCTTGGCAGGTGGCCATTCCACTGTTGCTGCGCATCCTGGTATGAAATGTTCTGGAAGTAAGGCGGTGGAGGCGCGGGGACGTTGGGATGAAGAGGGTGCTCGAAGTGGTACTGAACTTGGAGAGTATTCTGCATAGCCTGTGGCGAAGGCCCCGTACCCTGGCTCTCGATTGGTGGCTGGTTCTCCTGCTGATATTGATTTGGCATTGCAGTAGCCTGATCGGTGGTGATGTCTTGCATAGCATAATGGGCTGCCTGGGTTGCCTTCTCGGCGATGCTGTCTCGACTGGTGGCCGGAGCGGAGATCTGGGGCACTGGAGGCTGCGTAGTGGGTAGTATGCTATTATACATAACGGAATGCTGTATGGATGGAGGCTGCTGGACGGTGCTTCGTTGAGAAAGCCGCTGTTGGCCACGCATTTGGGGTTGTTGGGAACGAGCGAATTTCGGAACCTTGTCTCAGGTTTCAGCAAATACTCATTGAATGGATGACAGTGAACTCACGGCCACACCGGCTATAGCCTCGAAGTTCTTGCTCACATAGGCACTGACATCTCGTAAGAAATCCTCCCACACGTACCTTTCGGGTAATTTCTTGAACGCAACATGATCAGATGCCTCTTCTAACAACGCCTTTCGCCGATTACCAGCACGCTGAACAAATTCCGCCTCGCTCGGTGCAAGCTGTTTGGCGCCAGGTCTTCGTCTCAGTAAGTGGTCCTCGAGATTGTTCGGGAATAGGTCATCCAGTATCTCTACCCTACTGCGATCTGTGTTCTGGACAGCAGATATGTATGCTTGCGTCTTCAGATCTAAGAACAATTGAGCCTGGTTTTTCAGAAGACGGCCTGCGTCTGCAACAAAAGTATCGACAAAGTTCTCATTAAGATGGTAGAACCCAACATCTTGACTACCAAAGACACTAGACACGAACGTCGCCATATTAGCCTTTCTGATAATCTCGACTTGGCCGTTGTCCACCAGTCCCAGCTCGTACGGATTCAAAAAGGGTTCTTGGACCGAGTAGACTTTCTTGGTATGGTCGAACAGAGATTTCAACGTCGCGTATGCTTGTCCAGGGTCGGTATCGGGTTTCATGGCGATCGTGAGGATCTCATGATACGTTGACTTGGCCATGATGTCCAAGATTTGAGTAGCCTGGAAGCATTAGTATTCACATTCACCCACTTTTCCATACAAGCCTACCAGGTTCTCGAGGACTGGTAGGCTTTGAATCTTTAGATTGAAGCTTGCTCCCAGGTAGCCATTGTGTACCAGTCCTATTGTATTGTATCCACGAGAAGCGTAATGATTGTCCACTGTCTCCCCATGGTTGATAATGTCGGCAATCACAGTATTGAAGTCCGCGTCACCAGCACTCTGAGTAGGAAGGTGCCCTGGTGTTGCTTGCGGTTGAATTCCAAGACTGGTGCCCTCAACCGATTCCGTAACATTGGTGTCCACTGAGTCCATAGCTTGGTCTGGTATGTTTGGTGCTGCTGCGTTCATAGAATTGTGCGCCGCATGATTGGCTTCACTAAGTTGGCGAATCCCTGATCCAGCCTTCTCTGACTGCATACGTTTGGGTGCAGGAGATGGATCTTCGGCAGGCGGAGAGTCTGCGCGACGTCTTTTGCGTAGCCTACTCCCGATTGTCTCTGTTGTGCCAACAGAGGGTGTTTCGTTGATAGATCTGGTTTTGGATTCGTCGCCTGCTCAGAAGCCCAAGGGCAAGACATTAGTAAACACAAATATATGGAAGCACGGATGGATGAGAAGGGGCCACAGCTGGGCTTTGGTTAGCACTTCAAGTAAATGCGTGTACTCACTTATTTGTTCTTGTGACTCGCCAGAGAAGGTTGCCATAGCTGGAGCTTGCTTTGCGACGGCTCTCTGGCCTCGGGTCGCCCGAACGGACATTATGAGGCAGGGTAAGGTCGCAGTTGATGGGGGTCTTGGGGGTGTCGAATGTATGAACGATACTCGAAGACAAGCCCTGGATGAGTGCCCTAAACGCTAGGATGATCGACCCGGGCAGCGCATCCGATTGGCTAGAGAATCTACCTTCACGGAGGATCCTCTTGGACGACTTCACTTCCTACCGTGCTACCCTCGCGGTGGACAAAAAAACCTAGAAATTCGGGCGCTAAAAGCGGAGATCCCCACCAAAATTTGTATGCGCATCTCCCATTCTACTGCCTAAACTACACTTTTAACAATGCCACCGTCGTCGCCAGTCCCACACGAGGCTCAGCATGAATGGCCTACTCCAATACGAGCAAAGATACGCAGCGATCGTTTCGACCACGCTATAACATACGAAGCTATCAGTAATACACGTAGTATTCCAGTACCTACGGTATCAACAATTTGCCATGCCCCAATATCAAGACGAGGCGTCAATTACATCAAAACAATAGAAACACGCGGCCGGAAATCAAAGGTTACATCGAAAGATATACGACAAATAGAAAAGATACTAGAAGAGGATGGTTTCTGCGCGCGGGCCCTGACCTGGGAGCAATTAGGATACGAGGTAAATTTGGACGTTTCTGGCAAAATAATACGCCGGGCAATGGGAATAATGGAATACCATAAATGCCTAGCCTGTCGAAAAGGCTGGGTAAATAAGAAGAGTAAAAAACGACGGAAGGAATACGCTGAATACTGGTTGACCCGATACGAGCAGCCGGACGATTAGAATCCAATACGATTTAGTGACGAATGCCACTACGGTTTCGGGCCTTAAGGTACGCTTCGTATCATACGAAAGCTGGGCGAACGATACTATCAGGACTATATATAAGAGGGCGATCCAAAGGGGGGTGGTAAGAGGAAATCAGATCAAAAACGACAGCATACATGGGCTAGCGCTGGTTTCGAACATAAATCAGACCTTATCTACTACAACGTCCCAGGTAATTAAAACGGGAAGATGACGCACCGAGTATATATCGATTCGATACTCGAGCCGGTCGTAAAACCTTGGATCCTAGACGTCCGAGCTGGACGTATTGATCCGTTTATTTTAGAAGAAGACGGTGACTCAGGCCATGGAGGTGGGACAGCTACGAATCCAGTACGGAGATGGAAGGCAGAAACAGGCCTGAAACACTACTTTAATTGCCCTGGTTCTCCGGATCTAGCTCCTATTAAGAATCTATGGCAGGCACTAAAACAGGCGTTACGAAAGGTACCACATTGGGACGATCAATCGATGCGGGTGATTATAAATGACGCCTGGGAGGGTATTTTATAAACGTTTATTAATGAACGTGTATATACTATGCCCGATAGATTACGAGCAGTCATCGCTGGGGACGGCGTAATGACTGGTTACTAGATTTATATAGAAATGGGAGATACGCATACAAATTCTGGTGGTGTTCCCCGCTACTGGCTTGGCTTGGAATTTCTAGGTTTTTTTGTCCACCGCGAGCTACCTTACTATGCAAGGTGCCTATGTATCTCCAGTCCTTTGGGAAGGACTTGTGAATTATATACCAATCCTCACGAGGCGTACCGCTACACTACAGCTCACACGCGCTACACTTACTTGGTAAACATCTCTGTATTCACAGCAGCGAGAGACTGAACTACCAATCCTGAGCGCATATGCATCACAAACACTAATCTCTACTCCATGGTAATCACTTGGTGGACTTCTAGCGAACTCATGGAGTCTCACAGATTCAGCATGTCAACTGCGTTAGCATTGCATGCTATGTTTGAGTCATGTCGCACCCTTCGCAAGGTACGACACGAGCTCTTCCGCAACAGCCAATTGGATATCCCATCAGGAGCCAGTGTCCGTAGCAAGGCTTCATCCTATAGTGGAACAGCCCGCCTAGTGGAGCGAGAATTCTGCTGCTGCTGCTGCTGTCAGAAAGCATTGCTCACTTTGGCAGGGAGTAGCAAGCACCCACCCAACTATGTCCCCCCTCAGCTATTGCTAGCAAGGAAGGACAAACCAGACATACTATCTGAGCCTGAGTACTTTTGCGTCTGCTAATGCAGTCATGCTTGCTGTTCGCTCATAACCTCTTCAGCATAAGAAATGGGGAAGACTGATAATCCTTGCAACAGTGTTCCTGGGACGCAGCTTCGATCAAGTCCCACATAGTATAGCAATATGAGAAGGCAGGTACGCATCACAATGACTTAAGATACGATTGCAAGTCGCGCTTGCTCTAGAAGATGCAAGACTTACTACTAAGTGCTACTTCAATCACGCTAGCGAAATCTCGTGTGATGTAGAACAAACTCCTTCACTCCTCAACGCCAACAACCTTTCGATCACCACCATCACCCCAACATTCGCTTTCGTTTTGGAGTATCGGCGAAGCCCACGAGCTCATAGCTTAGGGAAGCTCAACCTCCTTTGGCTCAAGGTGGGTCATCTTGCAGCTGTCCTCTATTCTTCCAAGATCACAAGCCGGACGTTGCGTTGCCCCACCCACCCCAAGGCACACGTTCTATCAAGTCACAATTCCGAGGCAGCTATGAGCCTGTAGAGAGTTCTTCCCCATCATCATGTCTTCCTTGCTAGACTCCTCTGACAGCTGGGCCGATGTCCGAGTCCTTGCGGTGAAGAGTGTTAACTCGGGCCTAGAATCATTCGCAAACTCGCCAGTCCATTCAAGCGTCGATACTAGTCACATCAGCCAGCCAGTCCCGATACCAACTATGGCACGAACCTCGGACTGGGTACAAGAGCAGTCGACCCAAGACCAGACAACTATTCCCGAAGTCGTAGCTCACTGTACTCAACCTGTGACGCCCCCTCCTCGAAGCATGAGCTGCACAAATCATGACGGCGATGCCGTGCCACACCGCGCTGCTCCATCTGTAGACCTCAATCGCTCGAAGCTTGTTTATACCATTCCAACTCTACTAGGCATGAGATACATGCAAGGTGCAGTCTTCATCATGTTGCGCGTGAAGCCAGAAGCCATCGCAGGTGAGTGAAACGATTTGCCCGTCCTCCATTGCTCTCGCTTTCTTTTGCAGAGACTGATCAAATTGTTGCAGAGAACATCTTCCAGTCCATGGGAGCGGCTAACACACGTCGGCTTCCCTCTCGCTCTCGTGGCCTTTCCGATATATCAAATGTTTCCCGCGGCAGCATCACCTCTAATAACATCGATTATCGCCCATCCATCGGATCAAAGTTCATGGCCATCCCCAGATTGAACCGTCAACCTCCACCTCCCATAGGCATACCGCCGCCATTACAGCGTCACGATGGTTTCGTACGCTTTCTCCAACAGCATGCGTCGCCTCCACACCATAGAGTGACCGCAGGTGGTCGGATCGTTCCAGCTGGCCCGACATCGCCACCACCGATGCTTGATTTTAGCTCGCTGAACGATCTCGTTCGAGGACGGCTGGCGAATGTAGATACTGCCCAGGCGGAAGGGCGGTCGGTCCTTTCAGCTCTCAAGCAGCAGAGCATACAGGCACAAGAAACGCCTTTAATGGTCCCCGACAAACTTGGTGGCTATTCCTCAGGCCAAATTGACACCTTCGCTGGCCAGTCTGGTTTCCCGGCAAATTCCATGCACGCCGCTCCTTACGAGTGTACTCAGTACGGCTACCAGCCTCTCATGTCTCCTGCGGTGCAAACACCAGTAGCCATGGTGCCTCTTGCAGTCTTCCCAGATGGCAGCACACTTGTATCTTGCAGTGGTCTGCATTATCGTACGTACTGGAATGGAGTCAGCACAATAATGGAGCCACTGCAGTATTTGCATCAGCCATCGGAGCAGCAGGGCTTTTTAGGCGCTCAGCAAACGCCCTCAAATGTCCCGCCGTTTACACTGCCCGCACAAGCTCTTAATGCGCCAGGCCCCTCTAAAAATACCCTGAACGGGTCTCGGGCATCCAGTAATCGCAAGACATCTGGTTCTCTACTTACTCAGCACACTGGTGCCAAGGAAGCAGCATTCAAGCAGGAGCTTACGAACATCGACAAGCACCTGGCCCTATACCATTTTGAGATAACGGCCGCAGAGCGCACCGAGTTGGTAGCACAACGAAGGTACCTCGTTGAATCTCTTGACAAGATTCGCGTCAGCAAAGAAAGGGACAATCGCAAAATACCCATCATCGCACCACATACAGGTCTTCCCATCACTCCACCCGCCAAACCTTCAGTTGATCAAAAGGCGGACGTACGTGGTGCTGATACCCAGAGCAATCCGACTAGCAAAGCTCTTTCACCAGCTGCATTGCCTTTCGTACCAAACATGACCTCTAGTGGCCCTTGCGGGATCCCTGGACAGCGCGTTTGCAGTGACCAGAATACTCCAATTGGACACACCAACGTGAGCAAGCCATATACTTGCCATGAGTCCAATTTCAATGTCAAAGATATGGTCAACGCTGCCATCGCGCGAAAAGCTCAGAACACGAACGATCTAAGTGGAAGTACCCAGGTAACCTCGCATCGACAAGGTTCTTCGTCCAGCTATTTGAATCCTTCGGACCCGGCAATGCGTGTCGTCGAATATGAAGATGTTGAATATGCTAGCAGATATCTTCACAATTGGGGCCTAGATAAGAAAACCTACTGTACGACTGTTGCCGAGTTTCAGGAGGCTATCTGGAGAGTCCGCGATCAAGCCCGTCGCTATGGATGCTTTGGCGGTTCGAGCAAAGATCCAGCTTACGATGCGGAGCAAGACATTTGGTGGGCCATCTGTGATCGAGACCCCATCCCATTACCTACAGAGATCCCGGATCATGTTACCAACCCACGTCCATGGGACTGGGAGAATAGTGCTTTCAACTTCCGTCGCAAAGATGCACCACTCTCCCCACTTACGGTCGACAACGCACGCAATTCACCAAGACTCTCAGGCTGGGAACCAATCACCACCGAGAGCATGAAAGATAGGATGGACGTCACTCGGTCGTACTATGCATTCAAGGGCCAATTACCGAACACACCTTTTCGGACATGGGCCTACGATGTTGCGGGGGCCAAGGTAGAAGTGGGAGATCCACATACTTTAGACCATGGTCGCTTTCAAGCTCGCGTCAACGATAAGAATACTTCCTCCAGTAGTCCAAAGTCAGCTGTTTCGGTTCTCCCACGTGTGACCAACAATGAGGCCGTGAAGTGGCACCATGGACTTGATTCTGCAAAGAGTCTTCGACCCTTGGACATCAACAAGATCAACAATCAGCACATAGACTCTCGCTTCAGAAGCAGTAGAAAGATGAACTTGACAGAGGGAGACGCTGTGCCGCGTTCGACACTTGATATGCCTCGACAAATGCAAGCGCCCAATTCGTCAAATCCCATTGTCAGTGGTTCTCGAATAATACATGCAGCATCTGTGGAGAAAGACACCATGGCCAAGTCGAGAAAGTCGAGAGATGTAGCCGAACCTCGGCAAAAACACGTTGAGGACTGCCTCGAGGCGCCTGCGGCACGTTCCTCGGGTTCAATCGAGGTGAGGAGCACAAGTCCCGGTATAACCTCGACGAGTACCCTTGCAAAACAGTTTTCGGGCTCGAAGTCCAACTTTTTACCAGAATTGATCGAGGCGCTTGAGCAAAAGCCTGTGGAAGACCTTGAGAACACCTCTAAAACATTGGAGATAACCCCTGAGTTGGTTTCGGTTTCGGCTGGCCAACATCCGATATACGAAAAGAAGAATTCATCAAGGTTGTGCAAGAACACAGGAACAACAGTAGGTCTTTATGAGTTATCCGCAGAAACTAGGAGTTCATGGGGACCAGACGAGGAGTGCGGCTCTGTCCCATTTTCCCCGGACATGATCGCAGACCTCAAAGCTCAAGGGGCAGACATGGTAGCCAAAGTAAATATCCCGATTGGTATGAACGATCATACTGTGGCTGCTAGCAGCTGCGATGCATTCGACGTTAAGTCCATCAATGTTTCGAGGCGAGTCATTCACTTCTCACACTAGCGATATCGAATTCAGCTAACGCATAATCAAGTTTCGAGGCTAACTCCCATCAATTCCTCCGGAAGATGCTCAAGAATCCAACATACTCTTCAACGCAGTCTTCGAAATCTATATTAAGCACCGGCTATGGCATTGCTGATCGCTTGAACAGTCTTCTCAGAGGAGGCGGCGGTGGGTCAGCCCGTGGTGCCAATAAGGAAAACGCATCATCAGTTGAGAAAGTGCGAGACGCAAAAACTAAGTTCGCTTTTAAAGCCAGGGAGCAGTCCGACTCCCTTGCACTCTTCAAATCGGAGCCAGACGCTTCGGTCAGCAAAGCCCATTCGTCCTTAGCTTCTTCCTTTTACCAAGCTCATGGTTACCTACCTCAATCCGACGGGGCTGGAAAGGCTCATACCGCTTCTGTTAGTCAACATCGAGGCAACGAGACTGTTTCAAAGCAAGTGCGTGTAAACCTACCATCATCTACCGCATATGCCGCAACACAGATTATTGCCACTCCCTCGGCATGCCAGGACCACAAGAATCCGAGCACGAACAATCTAGCAGCCGCCTATCTTGCGCCAATGACTTATGGCTATGACGGCGGCTCCGACGCAAAACCCTCCGGCAACGATGATGCCTCGAAGACAGCTTCGCAGAGTCATCCGGACTTCGATTACAAGGGTGTCACAGCAGCCGACTACGAGATCCAGCGTGAATCGCCCGATAACGAATGGCACCGTGGCGCAGTCGAGGATTTTTTCCAAGAGATAGCGGCAAACGAGCGTCGGGAGATTGCGTTGACACCGCAGTCTTCTGCCACTGGGACCCGCACATCCTAATAAGTCCGATACGCAGAACTCCGTGATAGTCATTACGACTCATCCAGCGCGTGTCGACATAATGAGACCTTTTTCGGTTTCTTTCAATCGGCTCGCAACTCGATACATGGTATAGCATTTTTCGCACTGGTGGACTGGTTGGAGTTATGTCTGAAGTCGAGGCTTTTCTTCATTGCTACGCCTCGCATCACCGGTAAGTATGCCAGATATACACATTTTCTTTACCAGTACCCTGCCATTCTTCGATAAAGCATAGCATATCACAACATCGAAGGAAGGGAGGAGATGAGCCAATATAATACTATCAATACGGCGGGGAAACCAGAGGAAACGAACCAGTTGAGCGATGTAGATATTCAAGTCGACGGTTGTAGCATAGGATAGCTTCAGATACCAATGCAGTCCTGTGATATGCCGTTTCGTCCTCGCAGCATCGAGTACAACACGCTTTGCAGGTGTGGCGGAGATACTATACGTATGTCTCGGAGATTAGCGTTGCATGAGCTTCTCCGTAACTTATTGGGTTCAAACGATATTACCCTCCATCTATTCTCGTTCGACACATATGCATTGTTGTTGACTTCACGACGCCTACCCTGTCGTCTGCGAGGACCTCCCCTATCCTATTCTTGCATTCCTACACTCTCCGTGGCTACTCCCGACAGCCAACCAAACGCCTCCAAACAAGCACGCACAAAAGGAAGCATTTTGTGTCAAGACCCGCCCTCAACCCTCCCCAGTCCACTTCATGCATCCAAATTATCTCTAATTACCTCTGATTGTAACGGGGATAAGCGACTACAACATCAATGGCTTTCCAGTCCACGGCATCTGCACTCTCCCTGTTCGCTTTCTGCAGGATCAGATTGCGCCCATCCTCATGTTCTTAACTCATTACGTTCACCTCAATTGAGACTCACCCTCTTTTGCTAGCTCACGAGAGCCGCAGTACTACAATCCTGCCAACATGAAATTTGGTCGCAACCTCCCCCGCAACCAGGTGCCTGAGTGGGCAACCTCATACATCAAGTACAAGCCGTTGAAGAAGCTCATCAAGTCAGCCGCTGCGGATGTCAAGCAGGGAGATGTGGCTGATACGGCTGGCATGCTGCTCACATGGGGGCCTCTTGGATCGCATGCTAATTAAGCTGCAGAGTTCTTGTTCTCCTTGGATCGCAATCTGGAGGATGTTGACTCGTTCTACAACAAGAAGTTTGCCGATGCAGCTCGTCGGCTCAAGTTGCTGCAGGATCGCTATGGGCGGTCCCTCGAGACTGATGGTGGCATCGACCAAGATGAGGTGGAAGACATCATGGGTGCTCTCTTAGAATTACGCGGTCAATTGAGGAAGCTACAATGGTATGGAGAGGTCAACAGGAGGGGGTTCGTCAAGATCACAAAGAAGTTAGACAAGAAGCTGCGACAAGCCTCGACGCAGCGGCGATACCTGGAATCAAAGGTTGACACCAAGCAATTTGCTACCAATGTCGATTTGTTGGAGACTATGAAACTCGTCAATGACTGGCTCTCGAAGCTCGGCGATGTCAAGGTTCGCGACGATGATAGTTCCACCCATTCCTCACATTCTCTGAAGCGCGCATCCTCGAAGGCGATGTTGAGCCTACCGGCTGGAGTACTGGATGCCGTGGACTCGGCCATCCGTATGGACAACGCGGTGAGAATGGGTGATCTATTATCTCAATCCAACCCATACACAGAAGACTCGGCAGACAGAATACCACCTATCATGGCTCTCAATCTCTTGCAAAGAGCCATTGCCTGTAGAGCTAAGTCTTGCATTGACCAGCTCTTGCAAGAAATCGAATCGCTCAACGAAGGAGATGATATCAACAAGCGGAATGTCATACACCGTCTCATAATTAGCCTTGGACGATCCAAGACTTCAGGTGATGGAGAAGCCACTGACAGTAAATCGGAGGACACGAATGTGGATACGGCCAACTACATTAAACCAGCAGCGGCCCCAGTCCTTGCACCTGCAACATGTTCCACGAAAGAGCTTGATGGCTATAGTCGCTTGGGAAGAGAAGACAGAGCTGTTGTACTCCTGGAGTACATACTAGACAAGCTACGCCCACAGCAGCGCGAAGCCTTATTTGCAAGAGATGTGTATGGACGAATGCCACTACATTACGCAGCTCAATATGGATTCGTGGTTATCTGTCAGATCGTTATCACAAGAATGCAAGCCTGGGGTCAGTTCGAAGTCAGCGACGGGATAGATGCTCCCTTTTGGCAAGACGTCGATGGATATGCTCCTCTGCATCTGAGTGTCATTGGCGGGCATCCGCTTACTACGAAAACCTTACTTGAAGCAGAAGATTGGAGAGGAACGAGCGATTGCAAAGCTGCGATTCGCAAGAACATGTCCAAGTCTGGCGAAGTCCTCTCCCTGGCTGTCGAAGCCAACTTTACGGCCATCGTACGGCTGTTGGCAGAGGCGGGAGTTGATCTTGACTATCAGGACAATCAAGGCGAGACAGCTCTCTACGCCGCCGCTCGTTCCGGCCACGTAGAGTGTGCCTCCATTCTACTCGATGGTATTGGAAGCCAAAAGGCCAACACGGAGATTGCAGAAAATACCTACGGATGGACCCCAGTTTTCATAGCATGCGTTGAGGGCCGCATCGGTATCGTCAATGTTCTAATCAAGTCAGGAGCCGTCCTGGAGAAGCCCGACACTTCTGGGTGGACAGCCACAGAACACGCGGTCTTGAGAGGACATATCGATGTCGCAAGACTTCTGACCGAAGTCACAGCATCCCCACCCTCTTCCGATTCTGACTCGCCCTCAGCTCATCCCTCTCAAACTAGCAAACCGTATGAAAGCAGGAAGCAAAACGGTACCCCCAATGGCAGCGGTGCTATGAAGAGTATGGAGCCTATCAAGACTTACGGCCATAGATACCTCACAAAGGATGCCATGATACTTGTCAGTCTCGGATCAATGGATAGCCGAAAAGCTGTCGAGGCAGTCAATCTTGATCGTATCCCTTTGGCAGATGCTCATTCCACGCAGCTTGACACTGCCTTATCAGTCGTCCTTTCTGCTATCGGAGCGCGCGGTGAGGAATCGATCATCGACTTGCCAGTCCAGGATAATATTAGCACAGAGCCATTCGCATTCTTCGCACCCGATGTCACAAAGGTAAAGATGTACTTTGACATTGTTCCAACATACGCCGGGTCTAACGACCAGATCGTTGGCCGCGGGGTTGCACTTCTCTCAACGGTCAAACCCAATGTTGGCTCTAAGCGGATCTCGCTGCAGGGAGATGTTGCTGTACCAATTGTAGCAGCCAACACCCTTGAGGTTATCGGCACGGTCAACTTCAATTTCCTCATTATCACGCCTTTCACTCATCCAAACATGACTATTGCGGAGGACCTGACCTACTGGAAGAGTATGACCTCCACCATGGTGATAGGACACCGAGGCTTAGGCAAGAACGTCGCTGCTCGAAACTCGCTGCAGCTTGGCGAAAACACTATACAATCGTTCATTGCAGCCGCTAATCTAGGAGCCTCGTATGTTGAATTCGATGTCCAATTGACAAAGGACCACATACCCGTGATATATCACGACTTTCTCGTGAGTGAGACAGGCATCGATGCTCCAGTGCACACTCTCACACTCGAGCAATTCCTTCACGTCAACAACGGCCGTAATCCCCGCCAGTCACGGCCAGGGTCTCCAGTCCTGGACAACGAAGCTGTTGCGAAAGCCATCAACGGTGCGGATCCACGGAAAATTCGCTCCATGTCATTGGGAGACCTAACAAGCGACGACACCTCAGAAGACATGCGAGAACGCATGAAGCATACACGCGACTTCAAGTCCAAAGGCTTCAAAGGCAACAGTCGCGGCAACTTCATCCAAGCCCCCTTCACCACATTGGAGGAAATGTTCAAGAAGCTCCCCGAAAGCATTGGCTTCAACATTGAAATGAAATACCCCATGCTCCACGAAAGCGAGGCCGAAGAGATGGACACCTACGCCGTCGAACTGAACTCCTTTGTCGATACCGTCCTCACAAAGGTGTACGACCTGGGCAAGAAGCGCAATGTTATCTTCTCGAGCTTCAATCCGGACATCTGCCTTCTCCTCTCCTTCAAGCAGCCCTCGATACCCATCCTCTTCCTCACAGACGCAGGCACTTCCCCCGTCGGCGACATTCGGGCCAGTAGTCTCCAAGAGGCCATCCGCTTTGCGTCCCGATGGAACCTCCTTGGCGTTGTGGCCGCTGCAGAGCCTTTGGTGATAAGCCCGCGGCTTGTCAGGGTGGTGAAGGAATCGGGATTGGTTTGCGTCAGCTATGGAGCGTTGAATAATGATCCTGAGAAAGTGAAGGTAAGAATGTACTCAGGGGGAAAGGAATGGATATGCTGACGGTATATATTAGCTGCAAGTCAAGGAGGGTATCGATGCGGTGATTGTGGACAGCGTACTTGCCATTCGAAAGGGGCTGACGGGACACGAAAGCCAATGAAATTAATCCTTTCATTGCATCTTGGCTCGCGTGCTGAAAGACTTACACACGGCAATCAAGTACATAGTACACTCTTCGTGCTATGCTTGCCTTACTCCGCGGCACCTTACACATATACACGTCTATCCGCTCAACAGCAGCAAGAGCTAAACTATAGAGCGCGGGAGGGATACTATCATTTACAAATACCCAGGGGTGGACGGTTTTGACACTACACTACATGCAACAACCCACTTTTAGAAGAAGAAAAAGTCTCTTTGATCCTAGCTCGTCGTATCGTGACTCACTGTCGTGATACCAATATGCATGACTATCGAAGAACCTTTCACTCTCATATAATCCCACCTCGGACATCCCCATACACCTCAATTAATTCATTACCCCCTCCATCATCATCAGCCATTCGATAAAAATCCCCAAACCCCAAACCCCAACCTCCACCTCCATCCATCCCATACCCTCCGACCCCCTCCCCAACAAATCACATCAAACACCCCCCTCCCTTCGAACACCCCACCTCACTGACCCCCAGCCTGACCCTTCTCCCCTCCCCACCCCCAATCATCAAATGCGACCAAGCTTCCACAACCCACTCATACCACACCTTCCGATTATCCGTGACGCGGAAGATGGACACCGTAAGCGTAGAGGCGTCGGGGGCGTAGAGGGGTGTCTGTCCTCATACGCGCGTACGTCAGCCATCCCTCCACAAGCAAAAACAGCAAGAGGGAAAAAAGGAGTAAATATCAAAAGAAAAATCCTCACCTTCAACGGGAAAAAAATCGGAAACCAACTCATCATCCCCTTACTCTTCCCCTCCATCGTCAGCGGATTGGTGCTCAGCTCCACGCCCGGATAGAGGACCGCTTCGAAATATCCAGCGAGGCCGTGACATACGGCTCTATCTCTCAGGTTGAAATGGAGACGCGCGTGGCGCTCGTTGTGTTTGTTTCTCGAGTCGGCGGGGAGCGGGGGCATGGGGCCGTGGGTGAAGGACCAGGCTTGTTGGACGTTGGGGACGGGTTGGGGGATGGAAATGGATGTGGATGTGGATGGGGGATGAGAGGGCGATTCGGTAGTTGTTGTTGTTGTTGATGAGGAAGGGGCTCGGGGGGAGGTGGTGGAGAGATAGTCGACGGCGTGCAGCATGACAACGTAAGGTGTGTCCGGGGCTGCGGGGTCGGTGGCGGCGCGGGCGGCGATGTCGGCGTGGAGTTTGGGGGCGGCGATGGGGGTTAGGTGGGCGGTGTAGGAGGTTGGGATTGAGAGGCCGTGGGTCGGGTTGAGGAGGGGGAGGATGCCGTCGAGGCATTCGGGGGAGAGCTCGTTGTCGGCGAAGGAGCCGAGGAGTTCGGAGATGAGGATGTCGATTGGGATGTGGGTTTGAGGTTCAGGGGTGTGGGGTTGAGGTTGGGATGTTGGAAGCGTTTGGGCAGGGTTGAAAGGGTCATTTTGGGGATCTTCGGGGGTTTGGAGTGGCCATGAGCCTGTGTAGGTTGATGTGTGGATTGGTGTCGGCGCTGGTTGTCGTGTTGGGCCTTTCCAAGAGCGCATGTCTGACTTTACGAGGTTGACGCGACCGCCCCAGGTTTCTTCGTTGTGCCGTTGGAGCAGCACGAATGCGTTCGGGTTCTTCTCCAACGCCCACATCTCGATGGGGATGCCGGTGGAGTCGCTGGCTTCCAGAGCGCGAGTCACTAATGGGCCTCTACCAGCTCCCACCACCGCCACCACAACTCGGCCGTCCGTTCCCGAGGCTGGCTTGCCTTGATCGTGCCAGTCCTGGAGCGCTCGCTGAATGGCTAGAAGGTACTGGTTGTATTTGATCGGATCCTTTTCGAAGACTTCGTAGGTGATGCTCTCGAGGTTGTCGGTCAATGGCTGTAGAGGAGCTTGAAGGTAATCTTGGTAGCCAGCGCCGAATCTCTCCAGGGTTGTACGTGGTGGTTGGCGATGTTGGAAATCCCGTAGGTAGCTCAGTTGAGGTGTCGGATCTTTCGATTTCTGGCGAGGTCTGCGCCGGATGTCAGATGCCTCAGCAGGTGTTGGTGGAGGAGGATCTTCAGCATCGGCCAAACTGTCTTCTCCGATCATAGAGGTACCGACCATAGGTGGTATGTCAGGGGCTTCTACTCCAGGGATTGGGCCAACGTCGCCAAGTAGGAGCCATGGAGGTTGTCGAATGCGCATATACCGGGTTAGCAGTGCCTGGTGGTACTTGCTGATGGACGGGTAGCCCCTGCGATTCCCCTCGAAGGTCTTCTTGGTGATCTGCAATATGCGAAGAGGTTCAGAGTGCCACCTGGATTGAACACTTAGCGGTGGAAGTAGACGTGGTATGGACAAGGCTACCGCAACATTAATCAGCAGCGTCCTTAAGTTTCCCATCTTGAAGTATAAGGAGCTACAAGGGAACTAACAACTCATCAGACATCTTCATCCCAATTGTATCTTAAGCTTCGGTGCAAGAAGGACCCGTGTCAGAAGCACAAGGAAGAAGATCTTCAAAGGTAGAAGACAAAGTGATTGGAACGAATGTGTGATCCGGCTCTTACCTATGAAAAGCCTATTGCTGTATTTACATACTGTCCTGATGACATTCCATGCATCCCAAGTGCCAAAAAAGTCAAAAGTCGCAGACTTTCTAGACGAACGACTGCCAGTCTCTGGATCACCAGCCTCTGCGCCTTCTTCCATTGAGGTCTTCCCGTAGCCTTCTTCGGAAAGCCCCATGTACCTACCACGAGCCAACGCCGCAAGACTGCTGTTGTCATCGTCCTCTTCATCTACGGGGTTGTCCATCATTGACAGGGACACAGAAAGCTGTGTATATTGCCCAACATTCAGAGCCTCCTTGATGGCATAGGCGTACCGAGCGATACCTTCGCCATGTAGCCTACCGTGTTGTAGTTTGGGACTTGGCAAGATGATGTTCCCTACCCCACAGAACGCAGCGTAGGCTACTTCGAGCTCGAGGACCTGACGGGATATGTTGTAGATCACGGGATCCGGAGAGGAAAGATCGATCCATGGACTGGCCACGGCAAGCAGTTGGGACACGGTTTCGCTGGGGGCCAGGGGAGTATCGAAGGGCGAAAAGGAGTATATGGTCGGTATTGATATAGTCTCATTAGGATTGTTTTCCAATTCCTCCAAATGATTCGATACCAATGTCAAGACACGAGCGCGAAAGATGGGAGTCGTAATGGGAGTTGTTAGCATATCATACTGTATGTTGGACAAGTCAGCCCGCCATTAAGTGATGGCGCAGGTTCTTCATTACTCACATTGCAGTCTTGAGCTTGATGTAAGAGTTCTGGAGTGACACGGACGCGATCACTTTCATGTTGGCCAATATAGAAGGTTGGAACGTAATCATCAGACTCTGGGGAATCCATCTCGCCCACAATGAGTTAGTGGTCAGCACAACAATCACATTGCAATCAATACCCCTCTTCGGTCTGACGAGAGTAGCGCATCCGTCAAAGAAGAGATAGCGAACAAGAGAACGGAATGGAGGATGATACCATTAAAGAGCTGCAATTGAGATTGCTGTACCTTGCGCTGCGATATCCTCCAACCATTTTGCCCTTGCCCTGCATTGATTCCAATCGGGTTAGCGCGATATCACATTTAGCTCCACAGAGCCAAAATATTACTAGTGCATCACCAGGAGATGGGCTGAACCTAGCGGTCATCAACTGTAAACAGATGGCGGCGCGAAAACTCGGAGACCAGGAGCACAGTCGCGTGAAGCGGCAAAGGGTCGAAGATATGGACTCTGATGAAGATCCATATACGATGAACATGCCCAGGTCCGGAGGCGTCAAAGTCGAACAGACCAATGGTTTGCCAACTACCGTCAAGCTAGAAGAGGGGACGAGCGGCGAGTCAAAGAGCAGAAAACGTCAGAAGAAAGAGGAGGATGTTGGCCCTGCTGATCACGCCCATCAGGAATTTACGAAGAAAGAGAAGGATCCAAGGTCGAATCCCTACCTGGCTCATATGTATGAAGAAAAAGAAGAAGACGAAGGGGACGTTGGCTACAATGGCTATAGTAACGGTTACGGAAAGGGGACGAGCAGGACGAATGGCGTATCAGATAGCTCCACATTGGCAAGGCTGCCTAGGCATAAGACCACAGCTGCAATGGCGACAAATGCAGAGAATGGGCCCAATAACCCCTTCAGTGGGCAGCCACTATCGAAGCAGTATTTTAACATTCTCAAAACGAGGCGGAACCTGCCAGTGCACCAGCAGAGGGACGAATTCCTGAAGCTGTATCAAAAGTCACAGTTCCTAGTAAGAGCACGCTCAGCTGTAGATGGCTTTCCCTGCCCTGACAAGAAATAGGTGTTCGTCGGAGAGACCGGTTCCGGAAAGACCACTCAAATACCGCAGTTCATCCTGTTTGATGATCAGCCGCACATACAGCGCAAGCTCGTAGCCTGCACGCAGCCACGTCGAGTCGCGGCCATGTCTGTGGCACAGCGTGTAGCCAATGAGATGGATGTTACTCTGGGAGACGAGGTTGGCTACAATATTCGTTTTGAGAATGTCACCAATCAGAAGACGATCCTCAAATATATGACGGATGGTATGCTGCTTCGAGAGGCAATGAATGACAACAATCTGAATCAATACAGCACCATCATCCTTGACGAAGCACATGAACGCACGCTTGCGACCGACACGCTTATGGGCTTGCTCAAGGAAGTAGCGAAGCGAAGACCAGACTTGAAAATCGTGATCATGTCTGCTACACTAGATGCACAAAAGTTCCAGAGTTACTTCAACGACGCACCTCTGCTAGCTGTGCCTGGTCGTACTCATCCCGTCGAGATTTTCTACACGTCGGAGCCGGAGCGGGACTACGTTGAAGCTTCCTTGCGAACCGTACTGCAAATACATGCCGGCGAGCCAGAAGGCGATATCCTGTTGTTTCTTACGGGCGAGGAGGAGATCGAGGATGCCTGCCGCAAGATCAGCCTCGAAGCAGACGAGATGATTCGCGAAGCCGATGCCGGTCCGTTGAAAGTCTATCCTCTCTACGGCACGCTCCCTCCAAACCAACAGCAACGTATCTTCGATCCTGCACCGCCGCCGAGGAGACCAGGAGGAGCTCCGGGGCGGAAGTGCATTGTTTCGACGAACATCGCCGAGACATCCCTTACTATCGACGGTATCGTGTATGTTGTCGACCCCGGCTTCAGCAAGCAAAAGGTCTACACTCCTCGTATTCGAGTCGAGTCTTTACTCGTATCTGCAATATCCAAAGCATCTGCGCAACAGCGAGCCGGTCGAGCCGGTCGAACGCGGCCAGGGAAATGCTTCCGGCTATACACCGAAACAGCGTTTAAGAAAGAGCTCATCGAAACCACTTACCCTGAAGTTCTCCGCTCCAATCTCTCATCCACCGTTCTCGACCTTAAAAAGCTTGGCATCGATGACCTCGTTCACTTCGATCTCATGGATCCCCCAGCGCCTGAGACCATGATGCGTGCTTTGGAGGAGCTCAACTACCTAGCCTGCCTAGATGACGACGGCAATCTCACCCACCTGGGCAAACTCGCCTCGGAATTCCCTCTCGACCCAACACTCGCCGTCATGCTCATCTCATCCCCAGAATTCTACTGCTCAAACGAAGTCCTCTCCCTCACCGCTCTCCTCTCCGTCCCTCAGATCTTCGTCCGCCCCGCTTCAGCCCGCAAACGCGCCGACGAAATGAAAGCGCTCTTCGCACATCCCGACGGTGACCATCTCACAATGCTAAACGTCTACCACGCATTCAAATCTCCCGAAGCATTAGCAAACCCCAAACAATGGTGCCACGACCACTTCCTATCACTCCGAGCCCTCCAGTCCGCCGACAACGTCCGTCTGCAACTCCGCCGTATCATGGGAACCCACGAATTAGAACTCGTCAGTGTTCCATTCGAAGACAAGAATTACTACAGTAACATCCGCCGCGCGCTCGTCGCCGGGTTTTTCATGCAAGTAGCTAAGAAAGAAGGGAGCAGCAAGACCTACGTTACGGTCAAGGATAACCAGAACGTCATCCTACACCCGAGCACGGTATTACAGCAGGATAGCGAATGGTTGGTGTACAATGAATTCGTGCTTACGACCAAGAACTATATAAGAACTGTCACTAGCGTCAAGCCTGAATGGTTGCTGGTAAGTCTTGCTCGTATACGTTGACTCTCATTAGTAGATGTACTGATCCAAAATAGGATATCGCACCGAATTATTTCGACATCTCGACGTTCTCGAAAGGTGAGGTGAAGAATGCGCTGCAGAGGACGGTCGATAAGATTAGGAGGAAGGAAGCGACTAAAGGTCCGTCAAGGAGATGAACGGCAGCTAGCTACCTGCTTTACTGTAGACGAGTACTTACTTGGCTATCTGGATGAGGTCTCACATCATAGCATTATAGTATCACAGACTCATAGCATCATAGATTCATGAAATGTCCACAAGTCCAAAAATGTCTTCCTCGGTCGTTATCCTAAAATGCCGCTAAATCAGATACCTATATATCAAATGCGCCGCAATCATGTATCCTCAGAATGCCCATTGACGCCATTCGTCTCCGCCTCCACCTCATCAACACCCACAGCACCATCCTCATCCTCATGCCCATTGGTCTCGATAGCCACCTGCCCACCCACACCCTCCAGCCGCCTCTTCTCATTCTCTTCTCGGATCCGTTCCGTCTCCCGCCTCATACTCTCCATATCCCAGTCAGCATCATCATCATCCACTCCGCCCTCCTCCTCGCTCTCCTCCTCCTCCTCGCTATCATCCTCCCACCCACCCTTCTCAAACATAGCCCTCCCCGTCGCCTCCTTCGCCTCCCGCGCCTGATCCTCCGCCGCCTTCTTATCCAGCCTCTCCTTTTTCCACTTCGCGAACGATTCCGGCGTCACCGGCGTCAGCGTCCCGGTGAGTTTATGTCGCTCGCTCTCCAGGAAATCTTCCAGCGTGAGTGTTTTGAGGGGCGATTTGTCCATCAGCGCTTTCTCGGCCGCGCGCTGCTCTTTCGTTTTGAGTACGAAGCCGGGCGGTAGGCTGTGTCTGTACATGCATTTGTCGCCGCCGTTGGGACAGGTCCAGAACCAGCCGTATTTGCCCTCTTCGACGGCGTTGACGAAGAATTTGCAGACTTTGTCGGTTGTGGTTTTTGGGTTGCCGTGTTTGCTCATTACGACTTGTCGGAGCTTTTCTATGCGCATTTAACGTGTTAGTATCACTTTCAACACAATCAAGAAAATATGGGAGCGTTTCTTGCTGCGACCCACCCTCATCCCAATCAGCCATATCATCCTTCTTCTTGGCCTCGTCTTGATCTTCCCGTGTATCCTGATACAGATTTTTCTTCTCTCCTTTTCGCTCCACTGCTGAATCATGGCTAAATTTACACTTCCTTCCTTTCTCACAATTACCCTGCTTGTAAAATATGCACAACACCGTCTTTGGATCCACGCCAAATGCCACTTTTTGAACCTGTACAGGCTTGAATAGATCCGCTGTCTCTCGCGCCAATGCTTCCGAGGTGGCCTTCTCCTTCTCTCGCTGCGCTTTCTCGGCTTCTTTCTTCTTTTGCTCTGGAGTTTTGGCTTGGGCGGCTTGCGATTGGACTTGTTGGACGTACTTTTGGGCTTGAGCTCCTTTTTTCTGACCACCAACCTCATTAGCAAACCATAATGGCAGTCAACAGTAATCCCTGTAGACCGAGGGGCGCCTTGACTAAAGGGTAAGATCGACTGACGTTTTTCATGCCAAAGGTCTGGAAATGGCGTTAGTATTACACCCAGGTAGCAGACGGGGGCAAACATGACCTTATCCTGAACGATCTTTGTCGACGAAGGCTTCGCCTTCTTCTCCTCTTTTTTCGGAGGCATGACTGGAGTCTGGGGGCTAGGAGGAGGATGACGTTAGGGTATCCCTTGCGGGTCAAACGGCGTAGATGGAAGTTTTAATTGCGTACCGAAATCGTGGGGGTAGATGTTGAAGATACCAGCAAGGCCAGAGAGGCTCTCACTTCGTCCTGCTCATGTACTGGCCGGACAAGGATATTGAACTTGTGGTGGGGAATCGCGGACTCACAGGGCTGAGAACACTAGCGCCATCTTGCGGCTACCTACACTTCCCTCCCAACACCACCTTCATTATCCTTGAAATTATCCTCCCCCGCCCAAAGGCCCAAAGTTGGTGCTAATGCAAAGCACCCAAGGCTGTAAGACTCTACCGTGCACTCGCTTTGAGCCCAGCTAAATCTCTTGATCCCCAGATCCTTCCCAGAATCCCCTTCCACCCTTCTGCAGCAAGGACCGTCATTGCTGAGGCACCCCATCTACAACCACAACGATGATTTCCGACGATGATCTCTACACTCTCGCCATCTTCCTTGGCTCGCTAGCTATGCTCCTCATCGTCCTATACCACTTCCTCGAGGTCAATGCCATACATGAAGACCCAACAGCACCTAGCGAGAAGGTCTCCTCGAAAGCAGCACCTCAGGCACACGGCAGAACCACGTCGAAATCATAGCGATTCCATACCATCGTGATAATAGAAGATGTTTAGTGGAAGAAAAATCGAAATTTGGGCAGCAAGACCGAGCGAGGTTCAAAGTCCGTCCAGGACCTAGATAATTGGGACGATCTGGGAGACTTATAAACAGGCGAGAAGTGTATGTATAGCTGTTCGAACGAGAAGAGCTGTATAGGTTGAGATTCAAGCGACTATTCGTGACGCTTCGCTCTTGGCCTCGCGCAAGTCGCATCTCCACGTTACATTGAAACGCGGGAAAAGTCTCTCTACGAATTCAATGTTCATATATAGCCTAAGGTCATCTGCTCCAGATCCCGCATGCCTCTGCTCCTTGGCTCCACCTGTTAAATCTGAGGACTCGAGTTTGTTCAGTGACTACAATATCCATGCTACAATTCATGCGATGAAGAAGCTTCGATCCTTATCGCTCATCTCTTTTGTTCTGCAAATATCTCTTACCTTCGGAGCTACGCTTCAATCTTCGAGCGACGTTCATACAAATTCACAGCCTAATTTGACGATTGCCACCGTTCCATCAGCATCTTCTGTTCAGTAAACTATCTCTGTGACCCATTATCTCCGTTCACGGCTAGCGACTGACCACACTATACACTCAGGACACTCCTCAATGACTCAAGGCGCTACCCCGTTCCGGGTTCGTCAATTGTCCTTGACTTCTACTACTACACCACCATGAGAACCATCATCCGCGTACACGCCCTCATGGCCATCGTTGAGGGTCTCTCCGTAATATGCGGCAAAGTCAGTTACCCTTCCTCTGTACTTTCTGTCTCTTCCAAGTCATCTCAGGTCGTGTTCAATGCACCACATGTATTCGTTCCTGCACATACATCTATATAATATACAATGGAATATGACAGGGAATGAACTAATTCCAATCATCCATATAGTCACCCACAGACACCATCCCAGAACTCAACACCTTCAACTACAAACAGCTCGCCTTTGTGCATATCCAAGATCTAAACCCCACCGTGACACGCCATCACACCTACGCAGATCTGACAACGACGCTCAGAGGGGTGGGAGAATTCATGACGCAGTACGACGTGTTTCGGGAAATGGAATTCCAGATCTGGACAGTGACGAGTGAAGGGCGGACTAAGATTGGGAGTGGGGCCATGGGTGGAACGATGAATCCCTCTGGGGTCGATGGGGGTGATACGAGTACCTCGTGAAGAATCGGCCAAATGGTGGATATATACTCTTGTAAGCTGAAGCTGTTTGAGTGCTGTTATGGTTTCAACCCTGTTCTCGCTTTGGGAGTTGCATTGTAGTATATCTACATTTTGTCCTGTCCTTTCCGGAACAAACAATGTGTTTCGGCAACGATATATCAAAGCACTCAGTACACGCAAAGACTCATAGATTGATCACACCTTGACCGAAGAGTCAAAGTATCATCGCCTCCAGACCGGGACAACTATATTCACCCAGCCTATCACGATTTCGCCCTCTCTCGCTCGATAGAACGACCTTGTCACACCATTGCAATTTGAAGACATCTACACCCCATCACCCAAACGCTCGAACTTTTTCTTCCCTTATAGCTTCTCTAATACCTAGTTCCATCCTCTTCACTCTCCCTCCCTACTCGACCACACAACGAAAATTGAAGACATATGTGCTGCATACCCTCTACACACCTCACTCTCCCAAAATCATCCTCCATATCCAACTCCCCGAGCCAAACCTCTTTAAATCATCACGTTCCGTATTCCACAACTCCCATCTACTCACCGCTCTCCACAACGTAGATTCCATTCACCTCCTATCCACACTTCATACCTCCCAAACCCTCCACACAACCTCAAACTCACTACTTACCCTTAAACCCCTATCCAACTCTTCAGCCAAAGGCATACTTGTTATATTGAGGCGCGATGATCGATGGTTTGACGGTCGATATTTTCACAATGATGGCACGAGGCTGGGATATGCCGTGCTCTTTCCGATGTTCGAGGGGAAGGGGAGGAACGCTGTGTTGAGGGAGCGTCCGCGGGGAAGAGCGGAGGCAGGGGAGGTAGGGAGGATGAGGGAGGAGGGAGGAGTCGGGGGAGCGCGGATGAATGGGGAGGAAAGTGGAGTATGGGAAGAGAAGGTGGAAAGTGAAGCAGGGCAGCAAGAAAGAGCCAAAGGGGTGATGGGTTGAAGGCGGAGTAAGGCGGAGCATGGAGGAGCGGGGGGGGATTGCGTTCGTGTGCTGCTGGATCCGCTCGTTGCTCACTGTAGATATTGCCTTGGGGCGAGGATTTCGCGAAATGTTGCCTATGTTGTACTTGGGCAGTATGTAGACCTTAGCCTTAGTCGCTTGTTGCATAGATGTCGTATATCGATTCCCTATATTTCAGGTATTGATATTCCACATGCCCCTTTCAATTTCATATTGCCATATCTCGCTGATCGTCAGGAAATGAGTTCATTGGATGCTTTCCAATCCTGGGTGAGGTCATCGAAGTATTGTCTTTGTTCCATGGAGAATCTTTAATTCAAGAATTTGTCGAAATCTCGGACACAGATCCTCCTTTATGTATGTCCGTGACGTAGAGGCCAATGAATGTCTGTAGCTTCCGCTCCTCTGCTCATCGGCGCCCAAGAGCTTTCCGAACCTCGTTTATAATATGAGCACACTGCTTAGTTTCATTTGGACTTTCCCAGATGATCAGACCCGGCATGTCTCTCAGCGGACCCAGCTTTTTCAGGACCCGGTCGACTACTTCCATGACCTGATATTCCGGTACGTCATGGCCGACACATGCTATAGTTACTTCGACGCGCTGTATGTTGGGTAACAATCCCACCGCAGCTTCGATAGCTAGTCGCGGCTCCTCATCGTCTTGGGCAGTAAATGAGTGTTGGATACCTCTGATCAGGATCATGAAACCTATTTCACGAATGAGTCTCCTAGCTCTAAGCGGTAAGGTATCTCGAAGCGTGTCGTGAACCAAGGCGACATCTATTGTCACTGGGAAATGGAATGGGACTGTCGAGTAGAAGATCTCGGTCGCTTCGCTCGAGACTTGATGGCTCACACGGAAAAGGCGCGTCGATTTCTCCTTTCCCCAATATGAGGTCCAGCTGCTGGGATAACCTCCCTTGTGATGCATAAAACAGGTGCGAGCAGGCTCAACGTAATGTCCAACACCAGGACGAACAAGGGCGTGCCCGTATATGAGGTTGCGTATCTCGCGAGGAAGCCTCAGGAAAGGGAATGGGTGAGTAGGCACGGGCTGAATGATCTCCTCCGGAACTGGTCGTTGGTCGTCCTCGTCATCGAAGAATTCCAATTACATGGTTAAGTTGGTAATCTAGAGTATTTAGATGAGGCAGACATATCTAAAGTAAGTGAGCCCGTAGCCGCGTGTATCCTGCACACTTCACCGGCAACATCCGCATACCTATACGCGCCTGAGTTCCGCGGGCCGTCGGCCCCGGGAACCTAAGCGCACGCCCCGAACATCATAAGCCCAAGTCCATAGCCGAACTACTTTACGTAACTCACCACGCTCCAAAAGTCATATACATCGACGATAATCTCCGGAAAATATACGGACTTGTCTCTATGTCCAAAGGGCTGGCGCGAGGGTATCTGACACATGTGAGGCTGATATGTTAGAGATGGGAGAATTGACGCATTCACTGCCACACTGCCTAGCTGTCTCAAGTTCTGCTAAGCGCCGTATCTGCTCACGAAACAGATCAAAAATCCTACTCCTCATCTGAATTTACGGTCTACTTCAGACGCAACGTGGGCTTCTTGGTATCCAATCGCTCACCCCCTTCATCTATTATTGAAACACAGGATCTGAGGTGCAACGTCCAAGATCTATCAGCACATCACCACTCATGTTCCTGCAGCCAATGAAGTGATATTACACAACGAGATCACACGAGACTGCGTGTGTGTTACTGGTGGCTACTAGCCTTCGGGACAGCGTTGGGCGATAATATACATATATATATAAAGAGGTAAGGGACGTTATGATTAGAACCCTACGCATGTCTGTATTTCACCGAACAGTGTCGACGTTTTTCCATCATTAAGCTCGCATGCGGTAAGTGCTGCGATGTCTGGTCTCCTGTGGACGTGGCTCAGTATGCTGTATGAGGCGTATGCGGTGAGGTCAAACATATGGCGTGGTCCCTGGATCTCGTGCAATCGAACCGCCATATCTTGCCTCCAGTGCGTTTCATCAACAATCCAACATCTGCGTTTTGCTGCGCAACACCCCTTCCTCTACAAGGCTATGTAGATGAACTACCAAATCAGCATCAAGGTCGACAAGTCTAGAGCTTCTACTGTCTTGATACTAGGACTAAGGTGGGGAGATTCAGGGTGGCGCCTTCCATAATTCATATCCTCGGACAAGGCTGTGTCAGAGCTCAGCTTGGGCATATCGCAAGTTGGTTTCTGGGATTTTCAGTCAATCTAAAGTCCTAGAGACAGATATAAAAAGGCCTCTTCCCAGCCAAAGAATAGCGAACATCATCTGTATTTGACTCTCGCAGTAACACTGTGAATTCGTGTACTCCGTTGATTTTATCTTACATTACCCTCTGATTTTCCTTGAATATGCAGCTCCAGCAACGGCTGACTTTACCGCTGTTGGTAGTGATCTCTTTGCTAGCCACCATATCCCAAGGCATGCCTCAGGCAGGATCAACCACCGATGATGGTCTGTCGATAGGTACACGCGAAGACAGGAGCTATTATGTCATATACTCTAAGGATTCCACCAACAAAGACCGAGAGACAGCAATCAGCAAGCTCTTAGGAGACGTAGCCTCTGATCCGAAGTCTGTATCTGCTCATGGTAGCGATCTTGGGGTGGCCTTCTGGAGCGTTTCCTTAACACCTGATCAAGCCAAGAAAGTTGAAGCAGATCCAAATGTGAGAAAGCCTCTCCACCTGAAATGGTAGCCTTTGCGGACTGATGATGGTCCAGGTCAGCTCAATTGTCGAAGAATGCACCCAAGATTGTCCCGACCCCACTAGTTCCAACGCCTTAGGTGCTGGCACTCCCCCAACAAAGCGTTCTGGTGGCACAGTCGTCCATAAAGATAAAGTCCTCGTGAAGCGCGATGATGGATACGTAAATTCCCACAAGATAGACCCGGAAATGGTTTTTGTCTCTCTGCCAGACGGAGCAAAAGTCAGTAATCATGAAGACTTTGTGTACGACAGATCCGCAGGAAGAGACATCATGGTATATATCGTTGACACTGGCGCTGATTTGCGTAATGATGACGTGTGTTCTCTACGTTCCAGATGACCAAAAGGGTACAGTTGACGCAGACCACAGGAATTCTCGAGACATGTTCGGACGAATGTCCGATGGCTGCATGCTTCAGGTTCCCGTCCTCGAGATGCCACCGAGAATGACATTAGAGGCGTCGGCCATGGCACAGGAATCCTTGCAAAGGCCGCAGGGTGGAAACACGGCATTGCGAAAAGAAGTAATCCAGTAGTAGTGCGAGTCAATTACTTGGGGGACCCAGCGGCATACCTGGATGGTGTGATCAAGGCCTACAACGACTGGAGAACCAATCATTATATTGGACATGTCTGTGATATTGCATCTGCTTCAATTTGGGGAAGCAGCTAAACGTATAACAGGAGACAACCGCGACCGGAATCTTGAATATGTCCTGGGGTTGGAATAGGCAGGCTTTCTTAAAAGTGAAATATGACAGCAGACGGCAGCTCGATTGGATTTTAGAGCTGAGGAGATACCTCAACGCCTGCATCGCTATTGGTCTGATGGTAACTAGCTTTGCAACCACTCTGCAATCAACCACGGTATAGAGACACTGACCACTATTTAGCCTATTACACCTTCTGGTAATAGTCCTAATTTCGGCCCTCCTAACGTGGTAGGTACCTATATCGGTGTCACGACTTGGGTACTAACGATATTACTATGACAGGCTGTAGACGAGTATCCACAGCTCTTTGCCTACGGAAACCCTCCCGATATACCCGATATGATGGTCGTTGGCGGCGTCGATATAGATGGAGGCCTATGGCCAAGAAGCAAGGTGGATCCACCAAATGAAGTGGACGTTATCAAAGTATACGCCCCTTGCAATGATCTCACGGTTCCGAATGCCATTACTGGGGGTTATAGAGCACCTGCTGAGGTTGAAGGCACCTCGTATGGTATGCAAAATAATTCTACCCCCAGGTTTGCTTGGGCTTATTTATATACCAATTTTTGTTACACTAGCTTCTGGAACTATCGCGGGGCTCGGTGCATACTTCTTAGGGCTGTCGAGTCTTGCAAATTCTCTTCACGACGACGATCCGAAGAAAAGAGTCAAGAAATTGAAGGATAAATTACAAACAGGTAGCTGCATCCACAGGACTCCTAAGATTTGTTCCCTGCACAATCTTGCCAACTCAGGTACATGCCCACCCGACATACCTCCTGGTTTCAGAGACGGCGATGAAGTAGACTGTAAGGATACAAGCTCAACATCAGCGAACACCGTCGTGGCAATTCCGGGCTGCTTCATCGCTACGTGAGTTTCCTCAACACTGTCGTAGACAAGGAATTCCCATGATCTTCACTAATTATCGTTCCAGGGTGGCTCCAATTCCAAGCGAAGGAATCACTGCTCCTCAGCTAGAGTGCTCGTGCCGGGGTGGCACGATCGCCGGCATCGGCAGCGGAACAGTCAGTGGGACAACATACTCATGGTGCCAGACCGGAGGCCTTCCCAAAGGTGTCCCACCAGAAGCGACGAAACCACCTGTTATTGCTGCTGGACCCGTGCCAGCGAAGACGACCGCTGCTACAGTATCGCGATGTGTGCAGGGCACACCTGACGCTCATAAACCCACAGTGACGTGCAGCACAAGTACCAAGAGGGATAGTCCAGAAACGCCCCTTCCCAATGGGAATTTTGCCTGCACAAACTTCTGCTTCTGTCAAATTGATGGCAAACCCCGGATTTGCGAGACGCCCCGTCCGAAAGAAAGGAGAGAAGTGCAACCGGTCGTGAACCGAATACTAGAGCCAACAGCCACGCCTATTCCCTCATACTAGCTACTTATCCATGACTATCGCAAGGGCTTAACTTGGACTTTGGGTTGTATGATTGAGGGAGGAGGGAGGGTGTTTCTGAATTTACTTATTGAGGGATCAGGAGGAACTGTAATACATTTTTATTATTGCTACGATTTTCATTTATCAATTCGGAATGCTACGCTATCAAACGTCCTCCTTGCTCCATCGTATCAATATATACTCTCCAACCCTCATCGCCCCCAGCCTTTTTCGCCACTCCCTTGAATTTCCATGGTCTTACGAGCAGCTGTGTTTCCCCTACTATCTTAAACAATGATCTACACAAAACCATGTATACTTACAACACATCCCCAGATAATCACCATCTCTGTTCAATTCTCCTATTCTACTCTACAACACATACACTCTCCATCCTCATCCCAGAAAACCCCATAAACCTTCCCAAGCCACATCATAGAGTACTCCACTCCACCCTACACCCACCCTACATGCTCCACCCTCGTACAACAGTACAACAGTATACCCTCAAATGCGCAACCTCAACATCAACGTACCAAGTCTCCAGCAATCTCCCATTAATCTCCCATCTAGTGCGCAGTAGAAAATTCGTTCGGTAATCAAAATTTCAAAATCCCATTTCCACCAAATCTTACGATGTAGCTGTCATAGTGCAAAGATATCCAACACACAACGCTGTACTTGATACTGCAGGTACATTGATTCATATTCGCAGTCTACCATACAACTACCCGCCCTCCGCCCGCCCCCACCCAAATCACACACCAAACATCTCCCACTCCACAATCCCACTCCACAATCCCAACTCATACCTCAAAGCCTATTCTAACCAACACAAACACCTATCTATCACCTACCCTCCCCAAAGCAAAAACCCCCCATGAAGCCACCATACACATCCCCCCCCCAATTAGTAAAATAGTAAAAACATGCCTCAGGCCCTTGGCACAATAAAGCAAGTTATTAGATTACACATACGCTGTTGCCACCCTGTGCTGTTTTTTGCAGGAGGGGGGAGGAAGTGATATGATGATGAGGATGAGGATTGATGATAAGGATTGATGATCGTATCTGGGGCTGGGGCTGGATGCTAGATTTTGGTGGGGAAATGGTGGGAAGGAGGTAGGGTGTGGTGTGAGAGAGTGGTGAGGTGGCGGGTATGGGGGTATGGAATGGAATGGGGGATATGTTGAATAGGTAGGGGAAGAGTGGGGAGAGAGTGTAGTTTTAGGGAATCGGAGAGAGGGTAGATGGACGAGCGGGTCTGTATGTTGAACGCGGGTGGTAGAGTGTGCGTTTGTGATACTTCAGCGTCGAATAATGCTTTTGTTCGAAAGCATAAGCGTCGAATAGAAGCGTATGAGATGGCTGATGAATTAGAGAGCACGGAAACTAATAATCAGAGTGACGTTCCCAAGCATCGTTCAATTGTATGTTGTAAAATCCTTCTATATTACAGCGACAATATTTTCAAACCTCGAAGCTCGCTCGACTTGAGATCGGTAATGGTATCAGTATCAAGATAGCTAAAAACATCGTAGGAAGAAAGTATGGACGCATATGTCTCAGCCCTGAGCCCACTTTTGATATACCTCAGATCGGTAGAGCTTGTCTCTGGAGTCATCGTGAGGTAGGTAAGCTCAAGACCCATAGGAATCCGGTGGTTCCTTTCCTCGACATCCAATCGATACTAGTCCCGCTGATCCATCTCATGAAACACGTGTCCGATTTCTCCCTCGCGGGAGACCGGCCATGAGCTTCATGGAGCGTCCAGGGTGTGTGGTCGCTGCACTATGTATCGCCAGTCAATCGTCCGAATCGTTCATCTCCTCAGAAGCCTCGTCTTCTGTAGACGGGCCAGCACAAGAATGCAACAGCTGTCCACACGGCGTACCTTACGGAACTGCCGACGCCCGGGCAACCGCATTGATATGCCTTGCAACATGCTCGTCCAAAGCTGCCGCCGAGTCGAACGTTGCAGGATCCCGCCCGCTATCGCCACACGTTCCCCACAGACAAGGAATGAATGCTACATCGAAGTCCCTCACGTGGCGATGCTTGCGAACATGTTTCCTGAGTGTGTCGATGTTGTGTAGCTCTGCTGGACATCGGTCCCAGCGGCACTGGTAGACCTTGTACGAAGGCGCAGGTGATTGCTTCATACTTGTCTTCGGCGCTGGATTCGGTGGAGCCTTGTTTGCCGATAAGCTAACAGATTTGACGGGAGAGCCTTCCATGACACTGGGTGAACGTGAGGGAATGACTACAGCTATACCCCCTACCGATGGGCTCATCGCTTGTCCAAGGCCACTTGGCCCTGCCGGTGTGGTGCTGATGCGAGGACGGTCTTGCAGTGAGCTACTGGGGGTCCGTACCGGAGCCGCATGTGTTTCTATAGGTATCACAATATCAAGCAGCGCTGAAGGATCCTGAGTGTCGGCCATAGCTGTATCTTGAGGTGACTGCCCTTGAGGCTGAGGCTGAGCCAGAGGGGCTTTATTTTTCTTTGGGGTGCCTTTATCAGGACGCGTATTTCGGTTTTTGGCCCCTGGAGGTCTACCTCTACGTCCTGGAACCCTCACTTTCCCCGAAGAGCCACTCGCTGGGGTATGTGCCTGTGACAGCTGAGCGATAGGCGTTCTGACGCTAGCTCCCGTGATGTTGTTGAGCATTACCGGAAGATCGTTGTGTACGAACCGCGAGAAGCCTGAGTCGCTGAGACTGGTCCGTGTAATGCCACCCTGGGAGCTAACAACGTCTTTCTGGGGCGTCTCTGGGTGGATTGGGTCGGGAATGGTGGCAGATTTTGGGCGACTGCTAGAAGCAAAACGTCCTCCTCTGGTAGGTTTGAAGGCTGTATTCCGGCGCCGACCTTGACCTGAAGTAGGATGTCAGTAATGAGGCCGGTATTGAAGACGTTACACTTACCTGGCTCTACTTCAATGGGCCCACTGCCCCCAACAACGACTGCAATGCGCGGGCGGACATGCTTGCCAGAAGATCGACGGGACTGATGAGAGACCTCATCTACTGTGGTATGTTGTACGGGGGGCGGTCCACCTGGATCTACAAGATCCCACCGGAACGTACTCAGATCTGAGTCATTATTGACCGCTGTAAATCTGTCCCTCAGAACATCAAGGTGCGAATTGAGAGGAGCCATCGTTGGATGCTTTCCTACAGCGAGCAGAACATCCCGGGAGATGGTCTTTGGGTTATAGCTGGAGCGTCGTAATGCGTCTTGCCGTTTGTTCATGGGGCTTATGATATTTGGGGCTCGTAGGTACGCCTCTTTTCCCGTAGGCTTGTGTCTGAATTCCTCGAGGTTCGTGGTATCCTTGACGGATGATGGAGTAGCCGTGCCGCTATTAACGCTTCTCCCGGCGGTATATACCTTCAGTGTAGTATCGTCGACCCGCGGGCGCTGGCTGGGAGGCTCATTGTCTTCATCCTCGGACATGGCCTGAGTTAGATCGACGATTTCCCCAAAGCTTCTCTTTCTCGCCAGATCCTGCTTGGTACTAAAGGCAGGCTGGACCGAAGTAGCAGGACGATTTTGCCATCGCACATGGTTTCTAGCTGAACTGTGATCAGATTGAGGTGACGGTGGGATCGGCCCAGTTGGATACAGTACCCCATGGCTATTATACATGCTAGGCGGTGGCGGGGCAACAGGATATTGCCGTCGCTTGTCTATGCTCATTGGATTGCTAGGATCCATATAGCGGTAGTCTCTGGATGGTCCAGAGGCTGGGGTCATCTGGGCCTGAGGAGCGGGATGATTTCCTGGTTGATTTGGAATCCCGTACGGCGTGACATATCTATTCGTCTGTTGATTTGGAGGTATCGAATTGGGTTTAGAGGTTGCTGACAGACCACCTTGCGGTGGAGCTGTAGATGGCGTGGGCAAGCCATGATGAGAGGAAGAAGCCGCAGGACTTCTCGGTGAACTTCCTTGAGCCAAATCGGGAACCGCAGAGAGGAGAAGGCGAGCGAATTGACCTCGATCGATCACAAACCCTCTGTTTTCTAATATCTCACATAGCTGGATGTAGCTAGGATTCTGGTCAAGGAGCTTGTGAATTTCATCCGGCGTGATCTCCTTGCCGGTGTTCTGCGGCGTGGTGGTCAATGCAACCCTGGCGGCATCTGCTAGCTGTTTTTTCTTATGCTCTGGCCAGTATGTCCCATAGGCTTTAGGAGTCGGTGGCTTGGCCTGTGCCTTGGAAGTTGCAGAAGGTGTGGGTATAGCCGACAGTCCTGAAGTTGACGCAGGTATGCTGGTTGGCGTTGCTTGAGACTGCAGCTCCTCTACCTGATGTCCCACACTCCGATTCGTAGTCTGAGCTGGGGGCATCGAAGAATCGGATTTCCTATGAGAGTCCCTCACAGCCTTCTGCATCGGTTGATTTCCTTCCACATTGGATTTCGCGGATGCAGACTTTGCCGAACCTTTTGGAGTGGCCTGTTTCTTCTCTGGTGTGTAAGTCGCCCCGCCACGTCTACGGCGCTGGGCCGGAAAGCGACCACGGTCAAAATTGGGTGGAAGTGACTCGCCATCAGCGGCTGACAATTCAGACTCCGGAGGCAACTGAACAAGAGGGTTTGGTGCTTGGTCGTTCATAACGACTGGAGAAGCCGAAGATTCGTGGGCCACGACCTGTGAAGTCCGCTGAGCGGGCTGTCCCTTCTTGACCTGTTCCCAAATCTGCGAGAATAATGATGGGTCTTTTGACTTGTAATCCCGCATTTTCTCGATCATCTGTTTCATCTCCAGCTCCATTTGCTCCTTCTTCGCAGCATCTACATCGGTACCGGCGCTCGGAGGGATGCTGGGTGATGTATCCTTAGGTAGTGCGGTAGCCCGAACATCTTCTGCTTTCTTTCTTGTGTTTTCTGCTTCAGTAGCCGCGGCTGCTTGTCTGCGTTGATACTCCGCATCGTTGAATACTTGAGACGGGTTGACTGTAGTGGGGAATTGAGGGTTTGTAGGCGTCGATCTCTGGCTTACATGATCGTTGCTCTGATGATCTGTCGACTTTCGGAAACCATTCGATGGCTGCGAAGCGGTGTTGTTTGCAGATGTCGGAGTAGCAATCCGTGTTGCTTTAATGGGAGCTGAACTACTAGCAGCCTTCTTTGGCTGCGAATTTTTGGTGAAGTTTCCAGCTTGGGGTCCAGCAGACGTTCCCCCATAGGATTGCTGCTGTGGAGTGGACACTCGTGGCTTTTCTGGCCGTCCGCCTGTACTGACTCTTCTGTAATTTCCGTCTGAGTGAAGGCGTGGATTCGGGTCAGGAGCCACGACTGGCGACGCAGCCTGCGAGCCCGTTATCGTTGAAGGGCGATGTACGGCTTGGCCGCTAGCTGGTCTTGAGGGATTGCTGTACTGACTGGCCTGGTATGGCTCACCATAGTTCGTCCCGGTATACTGGGCTTGAGCTGGCCCAGCTTGAATCTGTGGCGATTGATACCCAGTGTTACCGCTATCCGGAGGGTAACCAAGCGAAGGGGATGATATAGAAGGCCGTACCCTGAGATCTTCCCTTGCAGTCGCTGGGGAAGCAGTGCTATCCCTTCGTTGATGGTCACCTCCGTACTGCAGAGTATTGCTGTGATTGATTCCATATGAACTCGGCATGCTATAGCTCGCTGGGTTTTGCGAGCGATTGTAGCTCATAGTTTGCTGAAGATCGGTGTTATCCCGACCCAAGCTTGACGCATATGCCAGATTGCCCAGAGCCGTGGTATCTACTGACGAACGGCTATTGCTGTACGCTGCTCTCGAGTCTTGTCCTCCGCTGGAAGGCCCACCACCATACCCTGTATCATTGTATGCCATGCCCGCGTTGCTCGACTGAGCTGGAGCTGACTGTTGAGAGTGACTGTTCTGATAGGCGCTCAGAGGCTGATATGAGTTGGATTGATAGCCTTTATTTCCCCTTGCATGGTCGGTATATGGTGTGCGCCCATCTTGGCCCGGCGCTTGTTGATAGTATGGTGAGTAGGTGTGGTTCAGCTTTGAATAGCCATTGTATGACATTCCGAATATGGTAGACAGTGCTAATCCTGACTGGAGCGCAGAGTTCCCAAGATCTTGTACCTCCGTCAAAGATACGGGCAACCTATCGCCTCAGTGTCATCGAGGTAGCTGAATCTCAAAAAGTCAATTATGAACACAATATGAGCGTCCAATTACGCGATATATCTAAAGTACGAAAAACATGCACAACGTATCATAAGGCGCGCTGCTCATCGACTCCGCGATTTGGAGCTCTTCGCTAAGCCAGCCATAACAGGATTAGCGCTATATCTCTGGCTTTGCGCACTGGCGCACAACAATTCCTTAGGAAACCCAGTCTACATCTTCGACTGACAGTGAGCGACAATACAACCCACCGCCATCATGACGAAGATAAATACTTGTATGTGGCTCTTACTACAGATCCAGGTCCCCAAGCAACTGACAAAATGACTCCCAGCCCTCCACTCCTCGCGGAGGAAATCCCGCAAAGCACACTTCAGCGCCCCCTCCAGCGTCCGACGAGTAATAATGAGTGCACCCCTCAACAAAGAACTACGAGAAAAACACAACGTACCTCCTCCTCTCCTCCCTCCTTCTCCTCCCTCCTTCTCCCCTCTCCTCCCTCCCTCTCCCCTCCCCTCCCTCCCTCTCCCCTCCCCTCCGAAATCCCTACCCCCCAATCCACCCCTCACTAACCCTCCCTCCCCCCAACAGGTCCGCTCAATCCCCATCCGCAAAGACGACGAAGTCATCATAACGCGAGGCTCCAACAAAGGTCGCGAAGGAAAAGTCACCTCGGTATACCGCCTCAAATACCACATCCGCGTCGAGCGCGTCGCGCGCGAGAAGAGCAACGGGCAGAGCGTGCCGCTGGGCATCGCGCCGAGTAAAGTCATGATTACGAAGCTGAAGATCGATAAGGATCGGGAGCGGATTTTGGAGAGGATCGCGAGGGGGAGGGAGGCGAAGAAGGGGAGGGGGGAGATGGAGGGGGAGAAGTGAGTGAGGGTTGTGAGGGAGAGTGGGTGAATGGTAGCGAGGATGGAGCTATGGGGTTGCTTTGCTGCGGAAGGCCAGCTTCAACGAGTGATGGGAGCATACGATACGCAAGTGCAAAGATGCCATGAAGAGCAGATATCCGTATGTCATCTCTATGAATCCTCTCAAGTCCCTCCCCCCGACAAAATCCCTCGTCAATCTCATGATCCCCACCCATATCTCCCACTCGCCCACAACACCGCGAGAACTTATCTCCTCCGCAACCCATTCCCATGGTTGAAAAAAAAGAAAATACAACGGAGGTATACGGCTCGCGCAGAACAAATCACAGATTCTATCTCGCCTGCAGACTGCGCCATACGCAAGAGCTCTGATTGGTTGGGGTTTGATGGTGAGGGACATTCCATCTCAATTCCAGTTCATCTGCACTTCATTTATATTGGTTGGTTTGGTTTGATTCATCGTGTGTGATGTAATGTAATTTCCGGTGATGTGGTGCGTGGGAAGGGGAGATGTGGCATTGTCACAAATGAATCCTTGCCGTGCTTGGGAATTGGGGCTGGTTGTTGGATAGCAGGAATTTTTCCGTGTGGGTGATGGCTGTTTTTAGAGGGGTGTTGTGGTTTGCAAATAGTCAAATTCTCGGACCAATGAGAAGGCTATAGAGTTTGGCATTGCGGTACTGGGCCAGAACGCTGTACGAATCAAGTTCTACCTCCCGCTTGGACACCGATCGATATGATGCTCTGTTGATCCGTGTTACATTACTTCCTGAGCGCCATGTTCGTGGGGCACGGGCTGAGGAGTGGTCGAGGTTCCTTGGATGGTACGAAGCTCCCACTACCCAATGCGAACATGGGAAACGTCCGTGCACTGTTGCAGGGTTCCGAAATGACCGTGCCAATGATATCGAGACTTCTGGGACACCTGCAAGGCGGCTACTTCGTGTTTGCCTGGGGATGACTCGGTCGGCTGAGTCTGTGCGAGGTGACTAGTGGGCATTACGCTTGGTTGTTGATGTCTTGTTTGTCGACGTAGGGAAGTGATCCTCATAACCTTACATTCCTTCAAGCTAAGCCGGTTGTTCATTTGCATCGGCTTCAGAATGTTTCTGTGATCTGCCCAGGTCTTGTGCGGAGATCGATAAATCCGAAAATCCTTCATGCCCAACCTTCAACTCAAGGGAGCCCATCACAACCGCTAATGCAGTTCGTCTTCCCTTTCAGTCATGCTCTCTATTATCACACCCTCGGGTATAAGAGACAAGCAAGGAAGGGTCACGTGATCGGAAGTCGATGCGCCTTCCCGCCGGCTCGGTCAAACGACTTCTCCTTTCGACACCTACGCATCCTTCAGGATCAGCCATTGAATCACAGGATGTCAGGCTGCAGCTCAGCCCTGTCGTGAAGGCGTCCCACTGTCCTGTAGGATTGATCAGATACTGCGCTTGCGGAAGCGGCAACGTCGTCAAGCTGTCAAACCCTTGTTCCCTCCCTTCGTCCTGACCTATCAATTTCAGTCGACTTGACGAGATAGCCCAGGCTGCAACTCATACACCTTATCATTATGATCCCCAGGCTCTTACTGGCTTCGCGTCTGTATTGCGGCTTCTGCGGAAAATATTGCCGGGCGGTTACAAGTATATGTATCTTCTTGACGACATCCGATGTTGCTAATGAGAGGCTTGATTCGGCAGTGAGGGAGAAGAGTCATTCCCAATGGGGCTTGGATACTCACTATGGGCGGCGGCAATACTCAGCTCTGCGGCACGGCAAGATGGTCAAGGGCCAAGTTCCCAAGATGACCAAGAGACTGCGTAGAGAGTCATGACCATGCCTAGTCAAGGATCGGGACGCCAAAAGACCCCGCTGTCAGCGGAGGTAATCGTATTCCTAGACTCGTTCATGAAGAGTTCACGAAGTATGGTTCGTCGAGGTGCACAGGCAGCCGCAACGCCTCCCACACCAAGGTAGTTTGCAATGTTGGAAGAGCCCAATCGTAAGTCGTGCCCCGAACTTCCAAACAATATGCCATGGATCACCATGGACCTAGAGATGAATAATCAGCCATGATTGAAGTCCCTCAGCCCCGTCATTGATCCTCTATTGCACATGTGTTCTTCATGACTCCTTTAAATTTGCTTTCCATTACTTAAAGCTCGTTCCTGCTCCCCATAAAACTCTTTCAATCAGATATTGCTGCTTCAGAACCATTCTCCGCCTTGTGATTGATATAATACTGAACCTTTCGCTATCGATCCTCCTATTAGCATCATGGTAGGACTTCACCTCACATGTAATTCTGTCGAGTGGGTCAATGAGCATGGTGGCTCCCATATGGCCTCTGACATCACGGACCTTTCTCATCTTGAGAACATGGTAAAGGGCCCTTCTTCGTATATTGGCCATCCATAACTGACCCAAGGGGTTTCGATAGGGACTTGGGGCCAATGACGTCTCGTTCGCGACCTCTGTCTGTGAGGATGCCACAGAAAGCGCACTGCTATCGCCATCACTATCGGCATCTGGTCTTGGTTTCACTTCCAGACCAGGATATGCCAAATACCCTTGCATAAATGATAAAGTGGCGTATGGTGGACTTTGCACTAGTGAGGTGAAAGTGAGAGGAGCAAGACTGAAGTGTGGTGCGTGCATAGTGAGTCAGCCCCTTATACCTTTACACTCCCGGTCAAATCTCATCCATGTCTTGACCAATAACACTCTATGCAGAATGGAGGACGTGGAGGACGTGGACCCACTCATAGCTCGAATGACCTTTTGCCAAGCGACATGCCAATCACTTACACCAAGTATCCGTGCCCAAACAAGGATAAATATGATTGCACACTGAAGGTAAAATCACCAAGAGCCTTGTGCCCCATGTGCATTGTAAGACGCTCAATCCACGCCAGGACCCTTTTGAAAGTAGTCACAGAAATTAACATCCCACAGAAAGAAGGTCGCCCACTTCCAGCTTCCAGTTCGATTGGTACAGTCCAGGATATACATGCGATGGAGGGGCCTTTTGAAGAGAGTGATCAGGACTCGGATAACGATAGAGTCCTCCTGGATCACGAATGAGAGGTTGAGCTGCTGCCACTCCCTCGACACGGAGGCTGATTGGCAGTCCCAAAGAGAAAGGTTCTCACGAACGTCAAGAATGAAATACATGTTGGTTATTTGCTCATATATTGCGAATACACTCGGTGGACTTGTGTGGGAGACCTCTTTTGGCTTAATAGTCTTATTTGCTCTTTCGCAACTCAGCAATGGCGGTTACAGGATCTTGTTATCTTATGGCTTGATACACTCATTTAGCTCTTTGTTTGCATGCCGGTCCGTACAAGGAGGAGACCTGATTTAGCATGTAGTCTAGTCGTCTGTCTTTTGATAATCAATGTCTCTTAGCTTCGATCAGAAGTCTTATCTGGCCACCAGCTCCTGTGGCGGGCATACGCCCTCCGGAAGCTGCACTGAAAGCTGCTGGCTGCCTTTGCTGAAGAAGGAGGGATCGAAATGGCTCCATAAGACTCGCGATGTTGTCGTCTGGACAGCGCCTTGCGTCGTGCCGCGCTTGCGCTCAGCCTCAGTGCGGCAAAATTTTCCTTGGCGGGCATCCGCTCCTGCTCAACAAGGCTGCCTTCTTCCATCGTTCTCTAAGGTAGATACTTTATGCAAAGTAAGGCTGCTTCCTTCAGGCTATGGAACGGCACCTAAAACAATCGTGAAACAGTGCTGAGTGTTGGATAGGAACGTTTCGAGCACTGCGCATTACCGTTCCATCGCTTACATGCCTGCTCACACTTCCCTTTCTTCGATCATGTGCGATCTTTCATCGCAGTCTACGGTGGAATCATATGATGGAGTTGTTCCTTGCCATGCTTGGCAGCCTCTACCATCTGTTTGCCTTACCTATCAAGAGAGTCATGTTGTCCACACATGAACAGTGCTTCGCCCAAAATCGCACCCAACGCAACGCTTCCAGTAAGAGAAGCTGTCTCCAGTAGAGTCACAGGACGGCCGAAGATATCTTGGCAGACTTGCCCAATTTACCGATATACTATTATGTTTGAGATCAATTTCGAATCCTACCAAAGGTGGAAGGTCGTGTGCCCATCAGCCAATCACAGGCGAGCCTTACTTTCCTCGCCTCGAGTATCGAGCCCAAATTCGACAATGTCGATCGAGCTGTTGTCATATCGCTTGTCATAGAGGGATGCTAAACCGAGCAGAGTCAATGCGCATACACCATGCCCCTCTTCAAACTGATATTGGAGGGTGTGGGAAGCGAGTGATAGAGGTTGTATCCTGCTTTGGAAGGCGGGGTACTCGTGGTCAATTCAGACGCTACTGTGTGATATTGGATCATATTGCAGCAGTAGTGCAAGTCCTAGGCCTTCTAGAAGAGTGTCAAGAAGCTCATAACCAGGTACAGGGGCTTCGAAACTTGACGCCTGCAAGCCAACAACACTTGCATCCTAAGCGTCCACAAGTGGTGATAAGATCAACCGTGGTAGTCATTTATCATGACAAACAATCTCGCCGGACTGATGGTCGGACTTCTCACTGCGGGAGCTGAGATAAAAATAAGAAAGGCATCTAGTCAAGCTCATATAAGATTAAGGGTGCGGTCCGCGACAAGGACGGTGATTGATAGAAGAAGTAGTAGTAGCTGCCATCCAAAGGGCCAGCATCTGATCGATTCAGGTGCATCAGGCGCTCCCTGAGTCCAAGCTTTCGTTCTTCCGAAGCTACCTATATTCTGAAAGCACCATCATAGTCTGACCAGGTAGTCCATTGGTCATGGGGAAGGGACAGCGGTCCAATGATTTTGATTTCGATTGAGATTCTGACATCGGAGCCCTGTGTGTGGAGGCGTAGAGATAGATGAACTAACTAGCTGGATGCCATTGATCTGCAAGGCACCGAGGTGGTCTCCGTGAGCCATCAACAGACCAGTCGAGGATTGAGATGGGAGGGGCGAGAGTGGGGGTCCACACAATGTGCCGAGGTGAGGGACAATTAGCCTATCAGGCATCTTGATATCCGTTCCATCGTATATCGCCTCCCACCGATCTATTATTGCCAAACTGCCTTGATGGCAAACTTGGTGTTTCGGAGGATATACCGTTTGTGCTCACAATCCCTTTGTCATTTGCGTGCACGACGACGGAATGGATCAGCAAGTGATGGGTAAATGCATTCTCTCCGAATTCATTGGAAGTCATTCTCAATGTCCCGCGGAAGTCAAGGTCAGATGCCGTTCATCAGTTCCCGTGATGGCATCTCAAGGCTCTCACTGCTGACTTCCTCGTCGAAAGATGGCAAGAAGGCGCCGAGACGCTGTGCGAGGCTCTCAAAGAAGTTTGGGGGGACAGCGGTCGGCAGGTCAGTGTCAAGCTTCCATGCAGCATCTCCAAAGCTTCTCTGCATACATGGCGCTGCACCAAGTAACAGTAGCACAATGCAGCATACATTGGAAGTACCTTACTGTACTAGGTACGATTGCATGGTCGTCAAGTACTGCTGTTAGTCAATAACGTTGGTCTCTCACGCGAATCAAGAGCCACCTTTTGCGCAATCGCCAGCGTTCGTCTCCAACTTCCGCTCGCTAGGGACGCGCTAGGGACGCTAGACACGCTAGACACGCTAAAACAGTCTAGCTCTCACCGGCCATCGCCGCCTCGACCTGCACGAAAGAGGGGTTCACTGCCGTGATTGGTGATTGGTTCCCGTCGGCCTCCACACCCGCATCCACACTACCAACTAGTACCTTAATGTGGTAAGGTACTGCTACTTTACCATAGTACTAGTACTAGACAGTACATGGTCAACTGCCCCCCAACCGACCGGCAGATCGCACACCTTATCTGCAGTTGGGTGATGAGAAGGGCGCAGCTAGTACTGGGCTAACAGTACTTCTGAATGCTGCTTCAACCAATGGCTGTTGCCCCTGGCCCTTGTTCAGCGGCCGACCAGGATCTGCCTCAATCGGTGGGATTATCCTTATCGGCTCGACGGTTGCTCCCCTGCTCCCCTCTAGACGAAGAACTAAGAAGCTTCTTCGGCCCTCACAAGCTGGCTCACCCGTTCGACGGAGCAGACATGCTACGAGCACACTCTCCTCGGCTACAGCATAGCTCTCACAACATCCTCCAGCACACACAATCGTCTTTGGCCCCCCAGTGAAACGAATCCCGCCTCGTCCTGTTCGTGCAGGCCGCCATCCTCTCACGAACGGCCCTGCATCGGTCCCAGAGCCAAGCATGCAGCACGAGAAGCCCCTCTCGTCATTATAATAAGAGCTGCTCGGTACTTCGATACCCACCCTCACATACTCCCGCATTTGTCACGAGCATATTCGACCTTCCCCCAATTGCTTCTACATCCAGTGCCTTGACCCACTGTTACCTCGTCTATCAACCTCCTTGGTGCTGTCCGGTACCACGGTATCATCCACCACACCCGTCTCACCATCCCATTTCATCGGTTGGGTATCCTACAAACAAACGCCAGATATTCTGCGCATCATGGCTGCAGAAGCTCAGACATCGAAGGTCGAGCCCACAGAGCCAGGGCCAGAGCCAGAGCCAGAACCACAACCACAGCCGCAGCCACAGCTAGAGCAATCCGAGCAGCCCGAGCAACCTGAGCAACCTGAACAGCCAGCCACATCACCTCGAAAACGTCGCAGAAGGGCGCCTGCAACCGGGGCTGCCGACGACTGCTTTGCGTGCCAGGATCGACAGAGCAAATGTGATAGGCGGCGACCCTATTGCTCTCCCTGTTTGGAGCTGGGGAAAGACTGCTCCGGCTACAAGACGACGTTGACATGGGGAGTTGGAGTTGCAAGTCGAGGAAAGCTGAGAGGTCTGGCACTACCAATTGCAAAGTCCAAAAGAGCTGTCCAAAGCATGGACGAGGACGACGAAAAGAGTGCAAGCGGTCCGAACAAGCTGGCCAAGCTTGGCGCCACACGCAAAGGATCAGATTCCTTGGGCAAACCACTTCGCAGTCCATCAACCAATACGATCGCCACCAGTACCATCACGCCCACAACCTATAACTTCGTGAATATGGACCCGAACTCAGCGTCGTCTACTACCTCACCGATGCAAGCCCCACCAAGCTTTGAGTGGCATGGCTCCCAGGCACTCCCTCAGAGCAGAATTGTTCAATCGCCTCGGAGAAAGCAAAGGAGGCATACCCTACAGCCACTTCAAGTTCCTGCAATGCATCCTGCGAGAGACTATGGCACAATGCCAATGACTGCTAGCGTCGTTGGCGGCTATGGTCACCACGACTTTGGACTCTCGTCCCAGATATCGCCCATGGTTCCAAGCTTCACTGGCCATAGTATAGCCTCACCTATATATAAAGATTACACCTCCATAGTTCAGAGTCCTGGAGAGACAAATTTTCTCACCAATCACGAAATCGGGTGGCCACGCGACACCATAAGCTCTTCGGGTGGCGACGGTCAAGGTGGCCAAGACTACATGCACCAAGATCTCTTCTTTGCAGATATGACAGCCGCAAGCTCTATCGTAGACAACGCACTATCGACAAGTCAGAACTACCAGCGCCATGATCTTGATATCTCTGGTAGCTCAGGCGCTACTGCCCTTGCTGTAGATATCAAGTTTCCGACCTTCACAAACCAATCAACGTCGTTGGTTGCTGACGACGTTGGAGATCATCCATCATTTACAATCCCAAGATCATTGCCGTCGCTTTCCATCGGGAATACTCCGAAGCTTCAATTCCTCATCGACTATTATGACAAAGTCATCTCACCTGTCATCGTTGCATTCGATGGTCCCAGCAACCCGTATCGTTCACACATATTGAGCCTTGCTGTTGAAAGTGAAACGTTGCAACACGCAATCGCTGCTCTGTCGGCGAGTAATCTTCGGATGAGAAGAGGACATAACCCCCTTTCAACCAACAGGAGCACCCAAAGCCTTGTCCCTTCGTCGCATGATCACTCTGTGAGGAAATCTTCCATCGCTCACAGCTTGATGGATGACGGTATGGACCGGCTGCCACAGACTTCGACCAATGAACCCTCACACGAGGAGCTCTTTTATAAAGGCGCGTCCATCAAAGCTCTGAACGAACAACTGGCGGATCCACTACAGCGAAAGGGTGATTCGATCTTGGCCACCCTTCTCGTGTTGTGTCTTTACCATATCTGTGATACCGGGGTTGGTAAGTTCAAGACTCAATTCGCAGGAGTCAAGAAGATCCTTGCTCTTCGTGGGGGCACTAAAGGCGATAACTCGAAAGCGTCGAACTGGCTCACAATCATGTTCACATGGTTTGACGCCATGACTGCGTCTGTGAACGATCGAGAGGGTCAGCTGGACGGCGATGATCTCGACATGAGCACCCTGAATGGCGACGAGTGGGCATTGGAGAATCTCGCGGGCTGTGATGGCCAACTCTTCAGGACCATTGCGAAACTTGGCCGCCTGAACCTGCTCAGCCAGAATAGGCCTGTATCGGAGGGCTCCCCGCGAAACTCGATTTCACCCACAGCGAAGGCGCAGCAGCTTCCAAGTCCTGGGCCTAAGAGCCAAGATTACTACAGCATGAATTACAACCGCTTCGACGGCAATGGGTGGTCCTCACTCATTGACGACGAGCCGCCGGAGACCGACAGGGCGCAATTCTGGAAAGAGTGGACGGATATTCGAAGGAGACTCCACGACTGGCAACTTGATAACTCTACAACGCCGCCACCGGAAGGCGATCGTCGAGATATCTACCACATCTCCGAGTCATTCCGGTACTCTGCTCTCCTGTATACCGAGAGATTGGCGTATCCCCATTTGCCATCGGCCCATCCGAACTTTCAGAATCTTGTCACGCAAGCGCTGTTCCACATTTCGAATGTCAAGTCTGACGTCTTTCTCTTGTGGCCGCTCTTTATCACTGGCACGGAGTGCGTGAGTGAGCAGGGACGGTATATGATCCGTGAGCGGTGTCTGGACATCCAGAAAGATTCGGGGTTCTTCAACAACATCTCAGGGTTGGACCTTTTGGAGAAGATATGGCGCGAAGATGAATCGAACGATGAGCTCACCCTTGGCATGAGCGCGAATCTCGCACTTCCTTCTAATGAGTTCTCTACGACTGGCGGGAATGGGTTCAAGTGGCGAAAGGCAATGGAAAGGGTCGATGGGGAGTACATAGTGGTCTGATTTCAGGACTTGATGAGTCTATACTGCTTTGATACCATACATATCTATTCAATGACTTACACTCTTGAACACCCAAGGCATCAAAAGGGATCGGACGACTTTTGGCGATACAATGGCCGTGTTCGAAGACAGCAAGACCGGCTAAGTGCAAGGCCCGGAACCTTCTTGAGGCCTGACTGATGTTTGCTGTAAATCTTTATATGCTATTACCATTCATTCCAATTCTCTGCGATGATTCGGTAAGCCGCTGCATCTCGCGAAGATACTCAGGCGAGAGAACCCTTGCCCTAAGCGTGATCGTTAGTAAGCCAGTACTTTAGGGGATAAGACCATCTGTCGGCATTTGTTTTACTGAACATCGAGATGCGAGCAATGCGCCGTCTGCTTCTTATTCAACCTAGCGCACTCGGTGACATTGCTACCAGTCCAGTCCTAGCTGTCGGCTACAGCGAAGGAAGAGATCCGAGGGATAGAAGCTTACTCAACCGTCCTGATGGAGCCAACCTTGAACGTTGCAAGATTCGTTCTTGATCAGCATTGCCGAGTGCTTTACGCGGGATCCCCTCAACCATAAGGTATATTATAGAAGAGATGGTCGCGCAGATCGAACGCAGCTTCATTCCCAACAAGTCTTTCCCCTCAAGGCACCAATTGCGAAACCATGACCAATCCTAAGCCTCTTCTTGTGCTCGGCGCAACCGGAAAGCAAGGTAAAAAGCTCATCAGTACCATCCTTGCCTCTTCCTCGAAAGACTCCTTCACCATCCTTGCCCTTACGCGGAACCCGGAATCTGCCTCTGCGAAATCACTCGCTGCCAAATCGTCTACCATCAAGCTCATCAAGGGTGACCTCGACGACGTACCGGCGGTCTTCAATGCAGCTCTTGAAGCTACCAATGGGGAAAAGATATGGGGCGTCTTTTGTGTGCTGCTACCGGCTCAGAATAGCACTACGCAAGACAGAGAGGTGAAGCAGGGAAAGGATATGGTTGATGGTGCCGTCGCCAATGATGTTCAAGGTATGCGCTTCCAATGCCAATTAGCCATGACCTGGCCCAGTCCTGAGCTATGCAATATGTTCTGGGCGCAAGTTGTATTTTCGGCCTATCTGCGAGTCTCCCGGCTTGCTTTGCAAAACCTCTCCTATCTATCTGACACTGATTACTGACGTTTACCACAGTGTTCGTCTATACTTCGGTCGATAGACACGGCGAGAAATCCGACACAAACCCAACATTTGTACCTCACTTCGCCAGCAAACATTACATCGAACTGTACTTGAAAGAGAAGGCGGAGGGGAAAATGACTTGGACAATACTGCGCCCAACAGCATTCATGGATACTCTGACGCCCGACTTCATGGGCAAGGGCTTCGCAACGATCATCCAAGTCGGGCTTCGGCCTTCGCGAAAGCTCGCCTTCGTCGCCACCTCGGACATTGGCTTCTTCGCTGCCCAAGCCTTCCTGCAACCCGATAGTCCGGAATATAAGCGGAAAGCCATCAGCCTGGCAGGTGATGAGCTGACGATGAAGGAGCTACAGCAGGTTTTCAGGGAGAAGCAAGGCTACGAATTGCCGACTACATACGAGTTCGTGGGGCGGTTGATGAAATGGATGTTGACGGAGATCAATGTGATGTTCAGGTGGTTTGATGAAGAGGGCTACAAAGTCGATATACCAAATTTGAAGAGCATGAATCCGGGGTTAATGAGTTTTGGTGATTGGTTGGAGAGGGAAGGTGGTTTTCCCGTGAAGAAATGAAGGATTCAGATTGCCTAGACAGGGGCCGGGGATTGTTGCGTTTTCGTTGTGGCAGAGTGCAAATGGTCGCGGTTATCATGGCGTCTTGTACATAGGAATACAACCATTCTTCTTAAGCGAGGATCATATAATGAACAGACCAAGGTCTTCTCTCAACATTGCAATAGCCACGCGCGATCTGAGAAATCATGATTGACCCCAAAGAGTCGACTTAGCAGATACCCAGTCCAAGTCAAGCTACTCACGGTCTGACCAATTCCAGGCCCGAGAAGCCGAAGGAACCTCGACAGGACAATGAGATGACACTTCGAGCATAGGTCCTCGACATTGATTACTCAACTTCTCAATGGCTGAATAATTCTGTTCTCCACAACTATATACAACAGCGGCCATCCACTTCCATCTCCGCTCTCCTCCGCAACCCCATGAACGCCACCTCCCGACTATTCTCCGTCGCATCCAACCTCAGCACCATGTCCAAACCCTTCGCCATCATAGCCGGCGTAGGCCCCGGAGTACGCCCCTCCACACCCCTCATCATGCCGCGACAAACAAGCTGACCTTCCACCCCCCCAGACCGGCGCCGCCGTCGCCCGTAAATTCGCCCAAACCTACCCCGTCGTACTCCTCTCACGCAGCCCCTCCACCTACGACCCCATAGTCGCTGAGATCAATAAGAGTGGTGGAACGGCTATCGGGATATCGACGGATGTGTCGGACTCCGCCAGCCTGAAGGCGATGGCGGAGAAGGTCAAGGAGGTGTGGGGGAGAGATGTACGACTCCAAGCGGCGGTTTTCAATGCGAGTGGGCCGTTTGTGAGGAAGCCATTTCTCGAATTGACGGAGGAGGCGTTGGATGCGAGTTATGCTGGGACTGTGTGGGTGCCCTCATCCTTCTAGATACCTCCCCCGTACGTGCATACCAATATTCTAGTGGAGCTAAAACTAACGTCCCTCCCAAACCCCACAGCAAAGGCGCCTTCAACTTCTCCCAAGTCACCCTCCCTCCTCTCCTCGCAGCATCCACCAACGCAGACGCCCACCCACCAACCCTCATCTTCACCGGCGCCACCGCCTCGGTCAAGGGTTCCGCGCTCTTCGCCGCCTTTGCGACGATGAAATTCGCCCTTCGCGCCATGGCGCAGAGTTTGGCTAGGGAGATGGGTCCGAGGGGGGTGCATGTCGCGCATGTGGTTGTGGATGGGGTGATTGACACCCCGGGCACCAAGGGGTGGGATATGGGGGAGGGGGGAAAGATTGATCCCGTTGCTGTGAGTGCTTCTTCCTTTTGCTACTTCAGATATGGGCAGCTTAGCTGTGGGAGAGGGACTAGTGAGGATTGAAGGTTTACTAGATGGTTTGCTAATTCCAATCACGGCGACACAGATCGCGGACGCGTACTGGCATCTCCACACACAGCCCAACACGGCTTTTACATGGGAGCTTGACATCAGGCCCGGCGTCGAGAAATGGTGAAAGATTGAAGTATATGAATAAAACGGCTAGTTATATGAAACAACTGAACAACAACACCAATAACCTTCCGTCTCCCACAATATATTCAGATATTCAACCATCATATCTGCCCAAATCTCACCAAATCCCAATCCCAATCCCCCCTCCCCACCCCATATTATCGTATGCACCTCAAAATCCTCGCAGGGAAAGAAACTCGAGGCGAGACTTTACTGTCGTAACTCCTCAGATGACGTGACAGAGGGGGAAATACAGTGATGGTAGCGAATTAAATGGTATTATAGTTCTGCTCTATGATGAGGAGTGCGTGCAAGACGAAGGTCGAGACCGGAAGATCGAGGCTGGACGTCGTCAGAGCTGCGAGCTGATCGCTGACCACATCCTCATACCCCATTACATACCAACCAGCCTTCCATGTCGACGACGAATTTTTCATGCCTTGTAGCCAGCCTCATTCTTCGTCAACAACATCATCCAGATATCCATCCCTCCCGTCCATCCGTCCGATATATGTGCTGGGATGGATATCGCGTCGCCAACTGAATCCTGGCTGGTAAATGGGATTTCCGGGAGGTGGTGGTGGTCTAGGAACTTGATATCGGGGTATTTCTTCGCCAAAGCCCTGCCTGACAGGTGTATTTGGTGCTCTTTTTTTTTTCTATCTGGTTTTGATGGTGTGGAGATGTGGGGGGATGTGGGTGGTGGAGGGGGGGGGGGGGGGGGGGGGGGGGTGGGGGGGGGGGT
>JAABUN010000916.1_pt1 | contig 71463 bp, 70 predicted proteins | sample 5559311 | NCBI WGS metagenome assembly JAABUN01 (sample SAMN10711877, study PRJNA513370) | rock metagenome | isolation source: Antarctica rocks | place: Antarctica: Victoria Land, Siegfried Peak sud | reverse complement strand
GGGTGTCCAGGTCGGCGTCCACGCGAACCTCCTGTTCGGCGTCGGGTTCCAACGCCGATCCTGGGCACCCTCCACGCGTTCCTCAGCGCAACACGCCGCACCAACCCTTGGAATCGGTCATCTAGTGGCTCAGCCCAGCGTGGTCGGCGACGAGCACGGCGCTTTGCAGGTCTTCGCCGACGAGATGGCCGATCTCGGCCTCACGCCGACCTGGCTAGACCTGCCCGACGACATCGGCGAAGATCCCCGGGCTGGGGTGCCGCAGCCGGTGACCGGTCGCCGAACGCAAGTCGTCGGCCGAGCCGGACCCGACACCGGCCCCTCTCTGCTGCTCAACGGCCACATCGACGTCGTGCCGGCCGACACCCCCGCTCGCTGGACCTCACCGCCCTTCCGCCCACGGCGTGCCAACGGCCGCATGTATGGCCGCGGCGCGGGCGACATGAAGGCCGGCTTCGCGATGGGCGTGCTCGCCCTGCGCGCCCTGCTTCAGACCGCGCCGCACGTCCTGACCGGGCCGCTGTGGTTCCTGGCCGCCATCGAGGAGGAGTGCACCGGCAACGGCACCCTCGCCGCCTGCCGCGACGGGCTGCTCGCCGATGCGGTGATCGTGCTCGAACCCACCGATCTCGGCATCCTGGTCGGCGGAACCGGCATCCTGTGGTGCGACATCACGCTCGACGGCGTCTCGAGCCACGCCGAGGCGGCCGCCCGTTCGATCAACCCCGTCGACCTCGCCGGGCGCCTGCTGGCGGGCCTTCGCACCTGGTCCGAGCAGCTCGCCGCGGACCACGCCGACGACGCCCTCGCGGGCAACCCCTCGCCCTACAACCTCAACCTCGGCGAGCTGCACGCCGGTGACTGGGGCTCTAGCGTCCCGGCGGTCGCCCGTATGCGGCTGCGCGTCGGCTTCCCGAGGTCCTGGACGGCCGAGCAGGCCGAGCGAGAGGTGCGTACGGCCGTCCGCCGGTTCGTCGAGGCCGACGGCGGGTTCCCCTCGCTGCCCACGGTCAGCGCCACCGGCTTCCGAGCTCACGGCTACCTGCTCGACCACGACGCACCGCTGGTCAGTGCCGTCGCCCTCGCACACACCGCCGCTCACGGCACCGCGCCCGACGTCTTCAGCCTGGGGTCCACGACCGACGCCCGCACCTATGTCAACGACTTCGGCGTGCCAGCGCTGTGCTACGGCCCGGCGGCGCACGACATCCATGGCATCGACGAGTCGGTCGAGCTCGACAGCATCGTCCAAGGCGCGCGCACCCTGGCCCGCTTTCTCGGCGACTACTACGCGGGTGCGCGGCCATGACCGCGGACGCCCTGTCCATCGACCTGTTCGGTGACTTCCACGCCAACGTCGCCGAGCCCCTCGGTGAGCCGGTAGTGACCCGCAACGTCGCCGACCAGATCGTCGAGCGGCTCGTCACCGCCGTGGCCCTGGGTGTGTACGTCCCCGGACAACGGTTGCCGACCGAGCGCGAGCTTTCTCAGATGCTGGGCGTCTCGCGAACCGGCGTGCGCGAGGCGCTGCACCGGCTGGCAGAAGGCGGTTACGTCGAGGTCCGGCGGGGCCGGCACGGCGGGTCGTTCGTGCTGTCCGGCTGGGGTCCGGGATCGGCCGAGATGGTCGGTCGGCACCTGCTCCCCAACTGGCCGCGCTTCGAGGCCCTGTTTGACGCCCGCCGGCTGGTCGAGGCGATGATCGCCACGACGGCGGCCCAGCGCGTCACCGATGCCGACCGCTTACGGCTCGAGGAAGCACTGCGGCTCTATCGCACCGCGAGCGATCGTGAGCAGTCCAGGCGTGCCGACGAGCTGCTGCACCAGGCCGTAGCCGAGTCGACCCAGAACCAGGTCCTGGTCGGCCTGTCCTCGCAGATCCGCTCCCGCGTCAGCCTGAACCTGGGCGCGGAGCCCTACTCTGCCGCGATCCGCGAGACCGGTGCCCGGCAGCACGAGCTGCTCGTACGCGCGATCTGCGACGGTGACGGCGTACGCGCTGCGCAAATCGCGGGCGAGCACTTCGGGCTCACCGAGAACTTGATCCGTGAGCTCGTCGACCGAGTCCGGCAGGAGTCACCGTGAGCCCGCGCCTCCGCTACGTCGTGCGCCGCCTGCTGCTGACCGTGCCCGTCCTGGTCGCTATGAGCGTGTTCGTCTTCCTCATCATCCGGCTCGTGCCTGGGGACCCGGTGCGCACGATGCTCGGCTTTCGCGCCACCGACGCCAACGTCGCCCAGGTGCGCTCCCAGCTCGGCCTGGACGACTCGCTGATCGTGCAGTACGGCCGCTTTGCCGGCGGCCTGCTGCACGGCGACCTCGGCACCGACTTCGTGAGCCGGGCCCCGCTGAGCGGGCTGCTCAGCCAACGGCTGCCCGTGACGCTAGAGCTGACCCTGCTCTCGATGGGCCTCGCGATCCTCGTCGGCGTCCCGCTGGGTGTGCTGGCCGCGACCGGTTCTCGTCGCGTGCGCCGGCTCATCGACGGCTTCGTCATCGCCGGGGTGAGCATCCCCGACTTTTGGCTCGGGATCATGCTGGTGTTGCTGTTCTCCGCCTCGCTTGCCGTCCTGCCGCCGTCGGGCTACGTGCCGTTCGGCGAGGACCCGGCCGCGAACCTGCAATACATGATCTTGCCGGTGCTGACGCTCGCGACCGCGGAGGCGGCATACATCCTGCGCACCACGCGCGGTGCCATGGAGTCGGTCATGGGGCAGCCCTTCATCTCCTTCCTGCGGGCCAAGGGCGTACGCCGGCGCGACATCGTCTACCGCCACGCGCTGCGCAACGCAGCCGCACCGGTCATCACCGTGATCGGCATCCAGTTTGGCGTGCTGCTCGGTGGGGCGATCGTCATCGAGACGCTGTTCGCCTTCCCCGGTGTCGGCCGGCTCCTGGTCACCGCCATCAACCAGCGCAACTATCCGGTCGTGCAGGCCGGCGTGCTCGCCGTCGCGCTGCTGTTCATCCTCGTCTCGCTGGTCACCGACCTCGCCATCGGCTGGATCGACCCGCGCGTTGTCGACGGGAAGGGCTCGTGACGACGCTCGCGCGACCGCGCCGACTCATGCTCCTGCCGCCGCGCGGACCCGCTCGGGTCGGCGCCGTGCTGCTCGCCGTACTCGTCGTCCTTGCCGTGCTCGCCCCCTGGATCGCCCCGCACGACCCCGAGGCCGTCGACCCGAACCGGGTGCTCGGCTCCCCCACCCTGTCGCACCTGCTCGGCTCGGACTCGCTCGGACGCGACGTGCTCAGCCGCGTGCTGCTGGCGCTGCGGGTCAGTCTCACCGTCGCGCTCAGCTCGGTGCTGCTCGCCGCTCTCGTTGCGATCCCGCTCGGCGCTGTGGCTGGCTACGCCGGTGGCTGGCTCGACACGCTGATCTCCCGGCCGCTCGAGATGCTGCTCGCGCTCCCGGCGCTGCTGCTGGCCATCACCCTGATCGCGATCATCGGTCCGGGCACGGCCGTCGCCGCACTGGCCATCGCGATCATCTACCTGCCGATCCTGGCTCGGGTGATGCGCGGCAGCGCGCTGACCGTCTCTCGGCTGGGCTATGCCGAGGGCGCCGGCGCCCGTGGTGCGGGACACCTGCGGATCATCGCCACGCACGTCATCCCCAACGCGATCGGGCCGGTCGTGGTGCAGATGTCGATCCTGGCCGGCTTCGCCCTCCAGATCGAGGCAGCGCTCAGCTTCCTCGGTCTCGGCACCCAGCCGCCGACCCCCTCGCTGGGGCTCATGCTGTCCGACGGCCGCGACGTGCTGGAACAGGCGCCCTGGGTCGAGATCTATCCCGGCCTCACGCTCGCGGTCGCGGTCCTGAGCTTCATCTTGCTCGGCGACGGGCTGCGCAGGCGCCTCGAACCGGACGGGACCGGCGGATGACCCTCGTGCTGACCGTGGACGACCTGCGCGTCGGCTTCGCCGTACCGGAGGGCCAGGTCTCCGCGGTCGACGGCGTGACGCTGCAGCTGGCCGCCGGGGAGGTGCTCGGCCTGGTCGGTGAGAGCGGGTGCGGGAAGTCGACCCTGGCCAACGCCGTCATGGGCTTGCTGCCCCCGCAGGCGTCGGTCAGTGGTTCGGTGCGCATGGACGGTGACGAGCTGGTGGGCGCTCCGGAGGATAGACTGCGCTCGGCGCGGGGTCGCAGACTGGCGATGATCTTTCAGGATCCGGCGACGAGCCTGGACCCGACCTTCGCCGTGGGAGCCCAGGTCGCGGAGACCGTCCGCGCCCACCACCGGGTGTCACGGAGAGCGGCGCGCGCACGCGCCGTCGAGCTCATGCAGCAGGTCGGCATCCCCGACGCGGCCGCGCGCTACGGCGAACCGCCGCACCGCTTCTCAGGCGGCATGCGCCAGCGGATCGTCATCGCCGCGGCGATCGCGAACGACCCGGCCGTGCTCATCGCGGACGAACCGACCACGGCGCTCGACGTGACGATCCAGGCGCAGATCCTCGCCCTCGTCCTGCGGCTGTGCCGCGAGCAGGGCACCGCCGTGCTGCTGATCACCCATGACCTCGGCGTGGTCGCGCAGGTCAGCGACCGGGTGGGAGTGATGTACGCGGGGCAGCTCGTCGAGCAGGCGCCGGTCGGGCGACTGTTCCAGTCGCCGCAGCACCCGTACACCCGGGCGCTCCTGGCTGCTCTGCCGAGCGGGGCAGCCGCACCTGGGCAGCTTTCGGTCATTCCGGGCCAGGTCCCCGACCTCGCCGGGGACCTTCCCGGCTGCAGGTACCTCGATCGCTGTCCACGACGACGGGAGGAGTGCACGACCCGGCCCGAGCCGGTCGAGGTCGGCCCCACGTCGGTGCGCTGCTGGGACGTGCAGGCCCTCGCGGAGGCGCAGCGATGAGCGCGCTGCTGCAGGTCGAGGACCTGGTGAAGACCTTCCCGGTGTCGTCCGGCCTGTTCGGCCGCAAGGCGGTCTCGGCCGTCGCGGGCGTGTCACTCGAGGTCGAGCGAGGCGAGGTTCTCGGGCTCGTCGGTGAGTCGGGCAGCGGCAAGACGACCCTCGCCCGCTGCCTGCTTGGGCTGACCGACGTCGACTCCGGAGCCATTCACTTCGACGGCAGCGACGTCTCGACGCTGCGGGGCTCGAGCAGGAGGGACTTCCGGCGGCGGGTGCAGCCGGTGTTCCAGGACCCCTTTGCGAGCCTGGACCCGCGCTGGACGGTGGGCCGCAGCGTGCGCGAAGCCCTGGATGCCTTTGGCATCGGCACCTCGGCCGATCGCGATCGCCGGGTCGGTGAGCTGCTCGACCGGGTGGGACTCGCCCCGTCGTTCGCCGGGCGCCTGCCGCGACATCTGTCAGGTGGCCAGCGGCAACGGGTCGGCATCGCCGCTGCGCTGGCCAGCGAGCCCGAACTGATCGTCGCCGACGAGCCGGTGTCCGCACTGGACGTGAGCGTACAGGCGCAGATCCTCAACCTCATCGCCGACCTGCAGCGCGACCTCGGGGTCGCGGTGCTGTTCGTCGCCCACGACCTGGCTGTCGTCGAGCACATCAGCCAGCGGGTTGCGGTCATGTACCTGGGTCGCATCGTCGAGATCGGCGATCGAGCGGAGGTGTTCGACCGGCCGACGCACCCGTACACCCGGGCGCTGCTGGAGGCGATCCCGCATCCCGACCCGTCGCGCCGCACTGAGCAGGTAGCGCTGCTCGGTGAGATCCCCAGCCCCCTGTCACCTCCGGCCGGCTGTCGCTTCCACCCTCGCTGTCCGCTGTCGACCGACCGGTGTCGGGTGGTGCAACCGCAGCTGGCGCCCGTGTCCGCGAGGCACCGCGCCGCCTGCCTGGTGACCGCCCCGGCTGCAACCGCTGTCCGCGCGCCCTCGTCGTAGCTCCATCCCTCGTCCCGGAAGGAACCGCCCGTGCCCATCGCCACTGTCAACGGCGTCGACCTCAACTACCAACTCGAGGGAGACGGCCCCGAGACCCTCGTCCTCGTCAACGGGCTGGCTGACGCCCTCGAGTCCTGGGACTTTCAGATGCCTACGCTGCTCGAGGCGGGACTTCGCGTTCTGCGCTTCGACAACCGGGGCGTCGGCAGTTCGGCCGCGCCGGCCGGCCCGTACAGCTCACGGCAGCTCGCCGACGACGCGCGAGCGCTCGTCCAGCAGCTGGATCTCGGTCAGGTGCACCTGATGGGCGTGTCGATGGGCGGCATGATCGCTCAGGAGTACGCGCTCGCGGATCCCGAAGGCCTCAGTTCGCTGACGCTGGCGTGCACGTACGCCGCGCCCGGCCCGTTCTGCTCGCGCATGTTCTCCCTGTGGGGCGACCTCGCGCCGGCGCTGGGAGTGCCGTTCGTCATGCGCGACGTGTCGTTGTGGGCCTTCACCGTCGCGTTCTTCAGCGACCGGCCGGGCGATGCCGCCGCGTTCGAGCAAGACATGGCAGACCTGGACATGTCGGTGGAGGCCTACCTCGCCCAGCTGGCGGTCATCCAGGGCCACGACGCCACCGCGAGACTGGGCGAGCTGTCCTTGCCGACCCTCGTGCTCGCCGGCGAGCAGGACATCCTCATCCCGGTCAGCCTCTCTCGCGAGCTGCACTCCCTCGTCCCGGACGCCACCTGGGCCACCGTGCCCGGCGGTCACGCCTGCCTGTGGGAGCACCCGGACCCCTTCAACACCGCTGTCGTCGACTTCGTCGGCTCGCACCCCACCCTGTCCCGGAGGCCCGCATGACCGACAGCCCGCTCACGAGCGACCTCACCCGTCGGACCCTGCTGCGTCGGGCCGGACTGCTCGGTCTGGTCATGGCCGGTAGCCCCACCTTCCTCGCTGCCTGCGGGACGAGCCCGACCAGCCCGGCCCCGGGCGGATCGGCGAGCCCGGCCACCCCGACCAAGGGCGGCACCCTCACCGCCGCGCTGACCGGCGAGCCGGACAGCCTGGACCCGGCCACCTCCTCGATCTACACCGGCGCGCAGGTCTACGACAACGTCTTCAGCAAGCTGCTGACGATCGGTCCAGACGGGCAGTTCGTGCCTCGCCTGGCGACGAAGTGGACGGCAACCACGCCGACGACGTGGATGATGGACCTGGTCGACAACGCCTACTTCCACAACGGCGAGAAGTTCAGCAGTGCCGACGTCAAGTACACCTTCGATCGGATCCTCGATCCCAAGACGGCCAGCGCCTACGCCGGGCTCTACACGGTCATCAAGGAGATCACGGCGCCGAGCCCAACACAGGTCGTCTTCGAGCTGAAGAACCCGTTTGGCCCCTTCCTCACCAACCTGGCGAACAACGGTGAGATCGTCAACGAGAAGGCGATGCAGGCCAAGGACGCGGCGCGCAACCCGGTCGGCACCGGCCCGTTCGCCTTCGTCGAGTGGGTGCAGGGTGACCACATCACGCTCAAGCGCTTCGACCGCTACTTCGAGAGCGGCAAGCCGCTGGTCGACTCGGTCGAGTTCCGCTTCCTGCTGGTCGACCAGGGCCGCATCGACGCGTTGTCGTCGGGAGAGATCAACTGGGCGGACGCCATCCCGCTGCAGCAGATCGCGACGCTGCGCAAGGACCCGCGCTTCACCTACGTGAGCAACCCGGTCGCGGGCATCCCGGACTTCTTGGCCATGAACACCAAGAAGGCTCCTTTCGACAAGGTCGAGGTGCGTCAGGCTGTCGCCTGGGCGCTCGACCGCAATGCCATCCGCGAGCTGGCCTACTTCGGCAGCGGCGAGGTCGGCGTGGAGGAGGTGCCGAGCGGCTCGCCCTGGTACGACGGGGTCAAGCCTTACCCCGACGCACCCGACGTCGCCAAGGCAAAGGAGTTGTTGGCCAAGGCCGGTTACGGCTCGGGCCTCAAGGTCGAGTATCTCGGCCTGCCGCAGTACCCCGAACTGCTTAAGACCGGCCAGGTCGTGCGCGACCAACTTAAGGCGATCGGCATAGACATGTCGATCAAGCAGGTAGACGTGTCGGTCTGGTTCGACGCCTTCTCCAAGGGGGACTACCAGATCACCAGCGCCTACCAGGAGCGCACCATCGACCCGGACAACTTCTACTCCCTTGTCATTCGGTCCGGTGGACCGATCAACACGACCGGCTACAGCAACCCCGCAGTGGACAAACTGATCGACCAGGCATCGTCTTCGACCGACATGGCCGATCGCATGAAGCTGTACACGCAAATACGCAAGATTGTCAACGACGAGGCACCGCTGGTGTTCGTACATTACGAGACGCTCAACTACCTTATGCAGAAGAAGGTTGCCGGCAGCACCGTGACGCCGGTCCTCGAGCTGAACTTCCAGGACGTCGGCTTCACCGGCTGATCGCGAGCTGGCCTGCGCCGACTGGGTGAACACGACCCCAGCCGGCCGGGGCAGCGGGGCTACGTCTACCCGCGCGCCGTAGACGGCTGTGTACGCGTCTCACCTCCCGCGCGCACCGGGCCGGGCTCGCGATCGCGCAGAAGAACACCAGCGAGCTTGTCCTGCTCGAGCAGACCGCGCGAGCCGCGTAGCCGCTCGTGGCGCAGCCGTCGATCCAGCCGCCGACGATGGCGGCGATCGCGGTGCGCTTGGCGGCCGTCGAGGTGTCGAGCAGCACCTCATCGGGCCAGCCGGGGTCGATGACCTCGCGCCCGCCCTGTTTCAGCAGCAGCTCGGAGTGGTTCGCGCGCCACCAGGGCCGCTCATCCGGCTGGGTCTGGAAGGCGTTGACGTAGCAGATGCCGTAGATGCCCTGCGCGGGCGGATCGGTGCGGTCGCGGCCGACGATCGCGACGCCGGCGGGCGGCGGGTAGGCGCCGCCGAGCTCGTAGTCGGCCTTGGCCGCGGGCGGCGGCAGCCGCATCCGCTTGCCGCGCAGCCCGGAGCCGGGCGGACGGCGCCACACCGGGGGCCGGCCGTCGACGCTCGCGGCCTGCGCCGACTCACCAGCCACCGCCGACGACGGATTCGCGTCGTCGACCAGCATCAGCACACCGGCCAGCAGCGCCACCGCGGCGAGCAACGCCACCGCCCAACGAGGTCCGATGCGGCGGCGGCACGCCCCCGACACGCCGCCAGCAGCGCGTCCTAGTTGACCAACCAAGGAGCAGACATGAGCATCATCACCACACCGAGGTGGTCCCTAGGTCGTGGCAAGACGGTGGTCCCATCAACCTGGCAAGCGACATCCGCCGACTGGCCGTCTGGGCCGATGTCCATCGTGTAGTCGGCCAGGATCTGCGCAGGTCAGCGGGCGTGTCGCCGCGGGGAGCCGGGCGTGTCGCACGAGCGAGTGCCGCCGGGGGCCCTACCGACTGGACGGACATCGACGCGGGCATGCGGCGATCCTCGCCCCCGGGTCCGACGGTTTCGCCGTCCGACGGCTAGCGCCGGCGGCGAAAGCTCACGACCGCGAACGAGCGCCGACCACCTCGCCCACAAGCGGTGAGACTGCTTGCCTACGCCTCACGGGCAAGCCCAGTACAGGCGGTAGGTCCTTCCGCCTGGTCTCTCCAGAGCCCGAGCCGCCCGTCAGGTCACAGGTCCAACGACAGCCGAAGACCGTCGTCCAGCTGCGTCAGTCGCGCTCCCGGGAGCACACCGACGCGTCGCACGAGCACGTCCCTGTCGACAGCGGCCAGCTGTGTCACGTTCACCACGCTGCCGCGGTCCAGCGCTGCTTCACCGGCGTCGAGCGCGACGTTGCCGGGAGCACGAGCGAGTCGCGTGTTGCTGGTGATCGCTGCGATGACGAACGTGCCGAGGGCTGAATCGTTGAACCGGTCACCGGACACGACGACGGCCGGACGACGGCCCGCCGGCGCGCTGCCACGCCGTGAGCCGAGCTCGACCCACCAGACCTCACCGCGTCGTGGTCCCTGGGTCACCATGTCCAGGTCCCGTCCTCGATCCAGCCCAACGCAGCCTCCCGCCCGTGACCTGCGACCGACGCGTCGGCCGCGCCGTAGACCTCGTCCAGCTTCACGGTCACCGGGTCGACATCGTTCGCCGACTCGAACAGCCGGCGCAGGGCTTCGGTGTAGATGGCCGAACGGGTCGTCCCCCGGCGCGCGGCTTCGCGCTCTGCACGGTGAAACAGATCGTCAGGCACGCTGATGGCGGTCTTCACCCGTTGAGTATAACCGGTCAGACTCTACGTCCCGCCGCAGCTGCGTCGTGCTGACTGGGCCATCGCTCAGCAGAAGCGATAGACGTATCCCCGCTGCCCCGGCCGGCTCAGGTCGCGGTCGCGCAGCAGGATCGAGGCCTTGCCGCGCCGCACGTCACAGGCCTGTTGAAACGGCTCCGGACCGTCCTCGGTGTATTCGACCTCGAGCACCCGCGCGCCGTAGACGGCTGTATACGCGTCGCACTCGGCGTAGACCTGGCACGACTCGGCGACGGCGAAGTCGAACCCGATCGCCCGGCCCTGCGGCGCGAGCTCGCTGGTGTTCTTCTGTGCGATCGCGAGCCCGGCCCGGTGCGCGCGGGAGGTGAGCAGCCGGGCGAGCGCGACGGCGCCATCTTGCTCGAGCAGACCGCGCGAGCGCGTCCAGGCGTCGAGGTTGTCCGGCTCGACGGCCGCGTAGCCGCTCGTGGCGCAGCCGTCGATCCAGCCGCCGACGATGGCGGCGATCGCGGTGCGCTTGGCGGCCGTCGAGGTGTCGAGCAGCACCTCATCGGGCCAGCCGGGGTCGATGACCTCGCGCCCGCCCTGTTTCAGCAGCAGCTCGGAGTGGTTCGCGCGCCACCAGGGCCGCTCATCCGGCTGGGTCTGGAAGGCGTTGACGTAGCAGATGCCGTAGATGCCCTGCGCGGGCGGATCGGTGCGGTCGCGGCCGACGATCGCGACGCCGGCGGGCGGCGGGTAGGCGCCGCCGAGCTCGTAGTCGGCCTTGGCCGCGGGCGGCGGCAGCCGCATCCGCTTGCCGCGCAGCCCGGAGCCGGGCGGACGGCGCCACACCGGGGGCCGGCCGTCGACGCTCGCGGCCTGCGCCGACTCACCAGCCACCGCCGACGACGGATTCGCGTCGTCGACCAGCATCAGCACACCGGCCAGCAGCGCCACCGCGGCGAGCAACGCCACCGCCCAACGAGGTCCGATGCGGCGGCGGCACGCCTCCGCCGACCTGTCTGTCACACGTACCTGCTTCCTGAGTCTTGGCCGGTCCGGCCGCGCGTGATCGTGCCAGGATCGCCCACCTCTATCGGCCGTGCACTCGTCGTGCTTGACGACGCGAGCCGACGTGCGGACTCATGACGGGCTCGGTGCCGAGTGGGCAGCGCGAGCACGTGAGCTCAGAAGTCGGCTTGCTCGCGACGGTTGGGGGGCGCAGGCCACGTTGCCGGTTCCCCGCGGTGTCAGCGGCGCTGGAATCACGTGGTCGTGCGCCGCTGAGCACCAGAAACGACCGCTGCGTCGTGCGGGCGGGCCTACGATCCGTCCATGACGCACGCCGTGCCGTCGTCGAACGTCGACTTCGAGGACTACATCGACATCGACATCGGCGAGGGACGCCTCGAGTGGGTCAACGGCCATGTCTACGCGATGGCCGGCGGGAACCAGCGGCACAGCCTCGTGGCCGGGCTGATCCACGCCAGGCTGCAGGAGGGCGCCTTCGGCAAGGGCTGTTCTCCGCACGTCGAGAACAGGCGCCTGCGGACCGAGTTCACGTCCTACTACCCGGACGCGATGGTCGTCTGCGGGCCAGCCGGTCATGACCAGTACGAGACCGACGCGAACCTGCTCGTCGAGGTCCTCAGCCCCAGCACCCAAGCCGTGGACCGGCGCGAGAAGCCGATGGTTTACATGCGCCTGCCCTCCTTCGAGCAGTACCTGCTCGTCGACCCGGATCGGGTCAGCATCGAGGTCGGCGAGCTACGGAAAGGAAAGCTCGACTGGACCTGCTATGGGTCCGGGGACACCGTCCGCACCCCGTACGGGGCGTTGGCGCTGGACGACCTCTACCGGACCGTGGACCTGTTGGCGACCCGCAAGACGCTGTAGCCTCTGCAGCTCGACCAAGCCGATCACCGGACGCGGTGAGCGGCGCGCTCGGGCCCGGTCCGTAGGCTCTGACATGTGCCTGAGCGGCTTCTCTCAGCCGACATGTGCGCGGCGCAAGAAGTGAAGGTGACCGGCCTCGGGAAGCTCGTCCGCCTCGTGCGCCGCCGTCAACGCACCACTGAGAACACCCACCAGCGCCCTGTCCTGCGGGAAGCTCGCGCTCGGAACAACGACGATGCCGTGGTGCACCCGCTCGCTTCGTCGCCACAGGGCGTCGATGCGCAAAAAGTCCGCGACGTTGGCGGTCACGAGCAGCCGCTCTCCTCAGCGGCCATGGCCAGCACGTCCTCGTCCGACATCCCACGCTGAGCCGGCTCCTGCACGAGGGCGCGCGCCTGCAGGCCACCCTCGTCCAACGCTGAGATGACCCTCGCGCCGTACATCTCGTCGAGCAGGAGTTGGGTCACGCCATGCGCAACAGACTCCGCCGTCGCTCGTCGGCGAGGAGCTCCTCGGCCTCGACGACGGCCGCGTGCTGCAGCGTGCTGTCGATGTCGTCCGGGTAGGCACTCCAGTAGGTGACAGCCGTCTGCAGCTGCCGACGTGTGACCCCAGTATTCACAGTGATCATCGCCATGAGCGCGCTCTCGTCCAGGTCGGGCTCGGCCCGGCGGGCGGACCGGACGGCTCCGATGACCTCGAAGACGTCGGGTCCGGCCACCAGACCGGCCCGTCGTCCGGTCGGCCCGTCGCGGAAGACCACACCGGGGTGCTCGGCCATGCGCAGGCCCTCGTCGACGAAGCGTGCTGCCGCAGCCGCCGGTGAGTCACCGGCGTGTTAAACCGCACAGGCCGCCAGGCGCCGGGCGACGTCGGCATCGAGCCGAATGGAGCGGGGACTGGGCGCCATGACGACATCGTAATGATCGACGTCGTCTCACCCTGGCGAGCCCTTGACACAAGAACACCGCTGTCATGCTGACCCGGTGGCCTACCGCGAATGGGCGCTCCCCACCGCAAGCGCGGTGCTGTGGCACGTGCCCGCCGCGCCGGAGAGCCGGCGCACCCGCGTGCTGCCCGACGGCTGCATCGACCTTCTCTTCACCTGCGGCGAGCTGGTCGTGGCCGGACCGGACCGCACCGCCCACGTCGTCGACGACGACGCCGGCTACCTCGGGCTGCGCTTTGCCCCCGGAACGGCGCCGGCGCTGCTCGGCGTGCCGGCCCAAGAGCTGTGCGACCAGCGGGTGCCGCTGTCGTCGCTCTGGCCCAGGGTCCGCGCCGAGCGCCTGACCGACGAGGTGATCACCGACCCGGCCGGAGCCCTGGCCCGGCTGGCCGGTCAGGCCGCCCCGGATTCGCTCGCCGTCCACGTCGCCGGCCTGCTCGACGCCGGCTGGTCGATCGCGGCCACCGCGGACGCCGTCGGGCTCAGCGCCCGGCAGCTGCACCGCCGGTCGTTGCCGGCCTTCGGCTACGGCCCCAAGACGCTCGCGCGCGTGCTGCGGCTGCAGCGGGCCGTCCGGCTGGTGCAGCACGGCCGTCCGCCGGCCGAGGTCGCCGCGCGCACCGGCTATGTCGACCAGCCGCACCTGTCGCGCGAGGTGCGAGCCCTCACCGGCGCAGGGCTCAGCGCGCTGCGTCCATAGCGGTGTCCAGAGCTGCGTCCGTGGCGGCGAACAGGTCGACGGCGTTGCCGTCCGGATCGTGCACGACGGCGTACCGCTGGCCTCACGGGGCGTCGAAGGGCGCAAGAAGCCCGCTGCCCAGCTCGGCGTAGACCCGGTCGACGTCCGCGGGAGAACCGCAGTCGAACGCCAGCCCCACCCGCGAGCCGGTGGCGGGCTGCCAGTCGGGGTCGAAGGAGCGGACGATCTCGACGGTGTCGAAGGCTAGCCGCAGGCCGCCGGGCAGCGACACCTCGACGTGGTTCTCGCCGTCGGGCACGTCCAGGCCCCAGGCTACGGTAGAATGCGAGCGAGGCGGCCAGGTCAGCGGTGACGAGCCCGATCAGGGTGAAGGTCGGCATCACCCGAAGGTAGACAGGCGCGCCCGGCGCGTCGTGGACGTTTCGGACGTCAGTCCGTCGTGCTGCGGTACTTGCGCACGGCAAGCGGCGCGGCGACGACGAGGATCGCGAGCGACCAGGCGATCGAGGTGAGCACCAGCGAGAGCGTCGGGCCGCCGAGCACCAGCGCGCGCACCGCGTCGATCACCGCCGTGACGGGCTGATGCTCGGCGAAAGCCTGCAGCCAGCCCGGCATCGACTCGACCGGCACGAACGCCGAGGAGGCGAACACCAGCGGGAACAGGATCGAGAACGACGCGGTCTGCGCGCTCTCGGCGTTGGCGACCGACAGCCCGATCAGCGCGAACACCCACGACAGCGCGAAGCCGAACAGCAGCAGGAGCAGCAACGCCGGCAGCAGGTTGAACCAGCTCGTCTCGACCCGGAAGCCCACCGCGACGCCGACGACGACCATCAGCACGACGACGAACACGTTGCGTAGCAGGTCGGCCATCGTGCGCCCCGCGAGCACCGCCGAGCGCGCCTTCGGCAGCGTCCGGAACCGGTCGATCAGACCCCGGCCGAGGTCCTCGGCCAGCCCCACACCGGTGGTGATCGCGCCAAAGGCAACCGTCTGCGCGAAGATCCCGGGCATCAGATAGTTGACGTAGGAGCCGTTGGGCACCTCGATCGCCCCGCCGAACACGTAGCGGAACATCAGCACGAACAGCACCGGCTGCACGGTCGCCAAGATGAGCAGCTGCGGCAGCCGCCGCAGCACGGTGATGTTGCGGCCCGCGATCAGCAGCGCGTCCCCGACTGCGGCCCGCGGGCCGCTGCGGGGAGCGCGCCGGCGATCGGACCGGTCTTTGGTCCGGCGCTGGGCGGCGTCGTCGCGCTCGCTGACCGCCGTCATGCGTTTTTCGCCTCGTCGCCCGCCGAGGACTCCCCGGTGAGCGTGAGGAAGACGTCTCGTCGACCGCCGCGACCTGGCCGGCCAGCCCGATCCGCTGCCGCACCTGCGCGGGGTCCTTCGCGACGTCGATGTCCGCGACCTCGACCCGCCCGGACGTCGGCTTCAGCAGCGTCGTCGTGGCGCGCACCGCCGTCGTCTTGCCCGAGCCGTTCGGACCCAGCAGACCGAGCACGGTGCCCTGCGGCACCTCGAGGTCGATGCCGTCGAGCGCGGTCAGCTCGCCGTAGGTCTTCACGAGCTGCTCGGCGAGGATCGCAGGACCCGCCACGGGCTCAGTCCCCCTGCACGATGAACGGAGAACGGCGGGCCCACTCGCCCGACTCGGCGAGCTCGACCATCGCGAGGGCGACGTCGGCCTTGCTCACCGGCTTCGCGGCGAGCCCCGGCGCCCTGGTCGTCAGCGTGTAGCCGCCGGAGCCGGGCGTGTCGCCGAGCCGCGGCGGGCGCACCTCGGTCCAGACGAGCGAGCTGGCGGTGAGCACGGCGTGCTCGCCCTCCTTGTCCTCGACGAGATCGCTGGCGACGCGCTTGGTCAGCGCCGAGACGAAGCGGGCGCCGCGGCCCTTGCGGTCCGCGGGCAGCGTGACGCCGGCGCCGGACACCGTGATCACGCGCGATCCGTCGGGCAGCGCCGCGACGACGTGCGGCAGCGACGAGCGGCCGACGTCGCCGCCGGAGCGCTTGCTGACGCCGACGCACCACAGCACCGCATCCGCGCCGTCGAGCACCTCCTTGACGGCGACTCCGTCGCGGACGTCGACCGCGGTGGCCTCGACGCCGGCCGGGACGCGGGTCGGCGCCTCCCGCGCGGCAGCGACGACGTCGTGCCCGCGCTCGGCGGCGCGCAGGAAGGCCTGCGTGCCGACCCCTCCGGCTGCTCCCAGGACGACGATGCGCACGCGTTCTCCTCAACTGCCAGGGATGTTGACGAGAGGCTAGCGTCAAGTACCTTGACGCGCATGTCCGGGGAGCCGCTCGCGCTGCTGCTGCTGCGGGCCAGCCGCTGGTTCGACGCCGAGCTGCGCGACGCGCTCGAGCGCCAGGGGTGGCCGCGGCTCACGGCGGCGCAGTCGCTGGTCTTCGCGCAGCTCGCCCCGAACGGGCTGGCGCCGGCGGCGCTCGCCCGCCGGCTCGGTACCTCTCGGCAGGCTGCCCAGCAGCTGGTCGAGGGGCTGGTGCGGCACGACCTGCTCGTGGTCGTCGACGACCCTGGCCGGCGGGGCGGGCGGCTCGTGCAGCTGTCCGAGCGGGGCAGGGCACTTGCTCGGGACGCCCGCGGCATCCTCGACGGACTCGAGCGGGGGCTGGGAGGCGAGCGCGCAGGGGGGCTGCGCCAGCTGCTCACCGACGTGGGCCGGCCGGCCGAGCCCTGAGCGGCTCCTCCACGCGCGGGCGCGTGATCCTCGACGCGGCGATCATCCGCTGATATGTTCGCCGCGCCTGAGGAGGCCGCCATGGATCGACAGCTGCTCGACCGTGCCCTGCCCGCCGTCTATGCCGCCCTGATCGTCTTGTCGATCATATTCTTCTCTGGGGGGCTGCTCTTCATCATCATCGTCGGCGCGCTCCTGCTCGGCCTGTACTACGGGATCGTGCGCCAGCGGCTGCCCGGCGGCCCGGCGGGGCGCGACCGGCAGCGCAGCCGCAACCGCCGCTGACCGACTCGCCGGGCTGAACAGGCCCGCGCACGACCCGCCAGCCCCTACGGTGTCGATCGTGACCACGCCCATGCTCGGTTCCGACGGGTTGGTCAAGCACTTCGGCGACGTCCGCGCGCTCGACGGTGTATCGGTCAGGATGACCGCGCCGGCCACCGCGCTGCTGGGCGCGAACGGCGCCGGCAAGTCCACGCTGATGAAGTGCGCGCTCGGCCTGCTGCGCCCGGACGCCGGCAAGCTGTCGATCCTGGGCCTGGACACCTCTCGGCAGTCCAGCGAGATCCGCGCCCGAGTCGGCTACATGCCCGAGCACGCCTGCCTGCCCACGGACATGTCGGCGCAGGACGTCTGCATCCACTTCGCTCGCCTGCGCGGGCTCGGCCGACGCGACGCCGTACGCCGCGCGAGCGAGGTGCTGTTCGCCGTCGGCCTCGAGGAAGAGCGCCACCGCCAGGTCGGCACCTACTCGCTCGGCATGCGCCAGCGCACCAAGCTCGCGCAGGCCCTGGTGCACGGGCCCGACCTCGTCGTGCTCGACGAACCGACGTCGGGGCTCGACCCCGCCGGGCGGGCGCAGATGCTGGACATCGTCCGGCACGTCTCGAGCGACCTCGGCATCGCCGTGCTGCTCTCGACCCACGTGCTCGCCGACGTCGAGGCGACCTGCGACGAGGTCGTCGTGCTGTCGTCCGGCCGGGTGACCGCCCAAGAGAGCGTGCAGGCCAGCCGCAGCACCAGCGGCGTGCTGCTCGAGGTCACCGGCTCCCCCGCGGCCTTCGCCGAGGCGCTACGCGGGCGGGGCCTGTTGCCGGCTCTGGTCGAGAGCCGCCTGCACCTGCCGAGCTCGACGCCGGAGGTGCTCACCGCCGTTCGCGACACCGCCGCCGAGCACGGCGTCGGACTGCTGTCGCTGGTCGATGCCAGCGATGCGCTCGAAGACGCGATCGTCGAGGCGATGGCGTGAGCACTCCCGGTCCGGCGGCGCGGCTGTACGACGTCAGCTACTCGCGCTTCAGCGGCGCGCACGAGGGCCGCTGGCGCAGCGTGCTGGCGATGGCCCGCTCCTCGACCGGCCGGGCCCTCGGCCTGCGCCGGTCGGCGGGGGCCAAGGTCTGGCCGTTCCTGCTGCTGCTCGCGGCCTACCTGCCCGCGGTCATCGTCGTCGGCATCCCGCTGATCGTGCCCGCGAGCCCCCCGCCGCTCGAGCTGCTCGCCTACGACGAGCTGCTCGGCGTCGGCGGTGTGATCATCGTGGCCTTTGTGGTTACGACGCTGCCCTCGCTGCTGACCCGCGACCGGCGCGACCGGGTTTTGACGCTGTACTTCTCGACGGCGCTGTCGCGCGCCGAGTACCTGCTCGGCAAGCTGCTCGCCGCGCTCGCCCTCGTGCTGCTCGTGACGCTCGGCCCGCTGCTGGTGCTGTTCGTCGGGTCGATCGTCACGGCCGACTCCCCGCTGGAGCGCCTGCGCGACCTGGGCGGCGATCTTCCAGCCGTGCTGCTGGCGGGCCTGGCCGTCGCCCTCTACTTCTCGGCGCTCGGGCTGGCCGCTGGCGCGCTCACCGCCAAGCGCGTCTTCGCCATCGGTGGCCTGCTCGGTGTGCTGCTCGTGACGCCCGTGCTCGCCGGCCTGGGCGAGGAGCTGACGGGACGGCGCTGGACCCGGGTGCTCGACCTCGCGACGATGCCGGTCCGGGCGGCCGGCCACCTGCTGCCCGACTCGACGATCAACGATGGCGGCCCCTCCGGCGCCGCGGTCTGGACCTCGTATGCAGTGGTCGTCGCCGGCTGCCTCGCGGTGCTGGCGCTGCGCTACCTGCGGGGCGGGCGCTCGTGAGCGTGCAGACACCGGACCCGCCGGTGGCGACGACGGGCAGCGGCGCAGTGAGCGTGCGCGACGTGTCGAAGTGGTTCGGCGACACCGTCGCCCTGTCCGACGTGTCGTTCACCTCGACGCCCGGAGTCACCGGACTGCTCGGGCACAACGGCGCCGGCAAGTCGACGCTGCTCGACCTGCTGGCGGGCTTCTCGAGCCCGAGCCAGGGCGAGGTGCGGGTGCTCGGCCTCGACCCGCGCAGCCAGCCGGAGGTGCACGCGCGGCTGGGTACGGTCGCCGACAACGACGGCTTGTGGCCGTTCCTCACCGCGCAGCAGACGGTGGCCTTCCTCGCCCGGCACCGCGGGGTAGTCCACTTCGAGAAGGCCGCCCAGCATGCGCTGGCCACCGTCGGCATGGCGGCGGTCGCCGACCGCAAGGTGGCCGGGTTCTCCAAGGGCATGCGCCAGCGGGTGCGGCTCGCACAGGCCCTCGCCCACGACCCTGAGGTGCTGCTGCTCGACGAGCCGCTCAACGGCCTGGACCCCGCGCAGCGCCGCGCCGACGTCGAGCTGATCCGGGCGATGGGGGCCGCGGGACGCACCGTGCTGGTCTCCTCGCACGTGCTCAGCGAGGTCGAGCGGATGGCCGAGCGGGTTGTGGTGGTCGTCAACGGCCGGCTCGTCGCAGAGGGCAGGCCGAGCGGGGTGCGCGAGCTGCTCAGTGCGCAGGCGCGCACGCTGCGGATAGAGACCGACGACCCGCGCCGGCTCGGGCGACTGCTGCTCGAGGAAGGCAGCGCCGACGCGGTGCGGCTGGAGGGGCGCGACGTACTCGTCGTCGACACCCCGGACGGGCGCCGGCTGGCCGAACGGCTCCCCCAGCTCGCGCACGCCGGCAACCTCACGTTGTTCCGGGTCGTGCCGGTCGGCGAGGACCTGGAGAGCGTGTTCGCCAAGCTGACCTCCGCTGCTCGAGGGGTGGGCCGGTGACCAGATCGCTGATGACGGCGGAGCCCCGCTGGGTGATGGCGGCGGCACCATGAGCGTATTCGCGCTGTCGCTGCGTTCGGTGCTGCGCGGCTGGCGGGTCGTCGCGGTGGCCCTGCTCCCGGTGCTCATCGGCGTGCTCGCCGTGGTGCTGCGGTTCACCGCAAGCGCCGACGGCCGTTTCGAGGCATACAGCACCCTGGTCGGCCGGCTGCTGCTGCCTCTCGTGCTCGCGCTGGTGTGCCTGGTGCTGGGCGTCAACGCCTTTGGCGATGAGCGCGACGAGCAGACGCTCGGGCTGCTGCTGACCACGACCGTGCCCCGCTGGCGCCTCGCGGTGATGAAGTACGTCGCTGCCGCCCTGACCGCCTGGGTGCTGTGCCTGCCGGCGACGCTCGGGTGCCTGGTGCTCGGACAGGCGACGACCCTGCCGCTGGCCAGCGTGACGCTGAGCCTGCTGCTGGCCACGCTCGGGGCAGCTGCCGCCTACACCGGAGCGTTTCTGCTGCTGTCGCTCGTGTTCCGGCGGGCGCTGCTCATCGGGCTGGCCTATCTGGTGGTGTGGGAGCGGCTGCTCGCGGCCAACACCACCACCTTCAAGAATCTGTCGATCGGGTCCTACGCCAGCCGGGTCGGGGGAGCGCCCTATGACCAGGTGCCGTTCGGCGTGGCCGACGTGTCGGTGGGCGTGGCCCTGCTGCTGCTGGCCGTCCTCGCCGCCGTGCTGCTGGCGCTGGCCTGCTGGCGGCTGCCCCGCACGTATCATTCGGCCAGCACCTGATCCGCAGCGCCGGGGCGAAGGCCCACGGCCGGCGGCGAGCGGGTCAGCCGGCGGCAACCGGCAGCAGCAGCTGCTGACCGGCCTGCAGCTGCGAGCCGCGCAGGTTGTTGAGGCGGCGGATCTGGTCGATCACGTCGCGGGTGTCGTTGCTGGGGGCGACCCGGCGGGCCAAGCCCCACAGCGACTCGCCGGGCTGCACCGTAGTGGCGTGGAGGCTGGCGGCTTCCCCGGCCGGCGCGGCGTCCGCCGTGCCGGCCGTCGCGCCGCGCGTGGCCGTGCCTGCGCCGGTCGTGCTCGCCTGGGTGCCGACGCGGCCGAGCGAGAAGGCCGCGAACAGCAGCGCGGCGAGCAGCAGCAGCGCCAGCGAACGCCCGCGCGCCGTCAGGTGCGTGCGCCGGCCGGCGCTTGCGGTCGCGCCGGCCGGGCGGGCAGGCCGCACCGGGCGGGCCTCGTCCGCCGGGACATGGCTCGGCGTCGACGCTGTCGACGCGCTCGCGAGCTGCTCACGACCCGGCTGCTCCGCTTCCTGCCCTTCCACGGGCAGCAGCAGCCAGGGCCGAGCGCTCGAGCCCTCACGGCAGGTGGCCTTGGACCGGGTCCGGCGCACCCGCGCTGTCGCCGAGCCGCCGGCCGGGGGCGCCTGGGTCGAGCCACCGGCCGAGGGCACCGGGGCCCGGCTACCGGCCCGGCGCGCCGTAGCCGAGATACCGGCTGAATGCGCCCTAGCCGGTGTCGGCGGGGCGGGCCGCGCCGGGGCTGGGAGCGGCGGGGCGGACCGCGCCGGCAGGACGGGGGTGCCGCGCCGGGGCGTCGAGACCCGCCCCGCGGCGCGCGGCTCCGCCAGCTGCGTCGCGGTGCTCCCGCCTCGGGAAACGCTTGCGTGCTCCATGCTGGACTCCTCGATGGTCACGAACGGGCGTTCGATCGAACGTCTGGGCGTACCGTACCCACGACCTCCGACAAAACCGCGACACGCTCGAACACGTGTTTGATCTGTGACCTTGGACGGTCTACGGTCGCTGTCAGGACCGGATCGACCCGGTCCTGCGCATTGACAGGACACATCGACGGGGAGGCACCATGGCGGCCAAGACGAGCAGCGGCGAGAAGGGGTCGGTCGTGCGCGACCTGCCCGACGGCCCGCCCGACGAGGCCGGGCTCACCCACCGACAGCGCCGGGTGCTCGAGGTGATCCGCGAGTCGATCGAGGACCGCGGCTACCCGCCCACCGTGCGCGAGATCGGCGAGGCCGTCGGGCTGCAGAGCACCAGCAGCGTCTCGCACCAGCTGGCCATGCTGCAGCGCAAAGGATTCCTGCGCCGCGACCCCTCCCGCCCGCGCGCCGTCGACGTCCGGATGCCGGCCACCCAGAGCGGCGACGAGGCGGCGATTGCCGCCGCGCACCCGGTGCCCGCCTACGTCCCCGTCATCGGGCGCATCGCCGCCGGCGGGCCGGTGCTGGCCGAGCAGGCCGTCGAGGACGTCTTCCCGCTACCGCGCGAGCTCGTCGGCACCGGCACGCTGTTCATGCTGCGCGTGGCCGGCGACTCGATGGTGGAGGCGGCCATCGCTGACGGCGACTGGGTGGTGGTCCGCCAGCAGGCCACAGCCAACAACGGCGAGATCGTCGCCGCCATGCTCGATGGCGAGGCGACGGTCAAGACCTACAAGAAGCGCGACGGGCAGGTGTGGCTGCTGCCGCACAACCCGGCCTACGAGCCGATCCGTGGTGACGGCGCGGCGATCCTGGGCCGGGTGGTCACCGTGCTGCGCAAGATCTAGCGACCGCAGGATCCCGGTGGCGGCCCGCCGACGTCAGCGATGTCGACGGGTCAGGCCACCAGGTAGTCGTGCAGGTCGGCCGCGAGCGACGGCTTGACCCGGGCCTGCACGCGAGTGCCGTCCGCCTCATGCTCCTCGCGGATGAGCTCGGCTTCCTCGTGCAGCCGGGAGACGAGTGCGCCCTTCTCGTAGGGCACCAGCACGTCGACCAGCACCTGCAGGCGCGGCACCTGCTGCTCCAGCACCTCGAGCAGCTCCGGCAGGCCCTGCCCGGTCAGTGCGGAAATAGGCACCACGTCGCGCTCGCGACGGGCCAGCCGCCCGATCACGAGCGGGTCGGCGAGGTCGCTCTTGTTCACCACGACGACCTCCGGGATCCCCGTCGCGCCGATGTCGGCGAACACCGCGCGCACGGCCGCCAGCTGCCCCTCGGGGTCGGGGTGCGAGCCGTCGACCACGTGCAGGATCAGGTCAGCGTCCGCCACCTCCTCGAGGGTCGAGCGGAAGGCCTCTACCAGCTGGTGCGGCAGCAGGCGGACGAACCCGACCGTGTCGGTCAGCGTGAACGCCCGTCCCGACGGCGTCTGCGCCCGCCGCACCGTCGGGTCGAGCGTGGCGAACAACGCGTCCTCCACCAGCACGCCCGCGCCGGTCAGCCTGTTGAGCAGCGAGCTCTTGCCGGCGTTGGTGTAGCCGGCGATCGCCACCGAGGGCACCTCGTGGCGTCGGCGGCCCTGCCGCTTGGTGTCGCGGGCGGTCTTCATCAGCCGGATCTCGCCGGCCAGCTTCGCCTTGCGCGCGCGGATGCGGCGCCGGTCGGTCTCGATCTTGGTTTCGCCCGGCCCGCGCGTGCCGACGCCACCCCCGCCGGCGCCGCCGCCACCGCCGGCGCCACCCCCCTGGCGCGACAGCGACTCGCCCCAGCCGCGCAGTCGCGGCAACATGTAGGTCATCTGCGCCAGCTCGACCTGCGCCTTGCCCTCCCGCGAGGTGGCGTGCTGGGCGAAGATGTCGAGGATCAGCCAGGTGCGGTCGATGACCTTCACCTTGACGTTGTCCTCCAAGCTGCGCAGCTGCCCCGGCGAGAGCTCGCCGTCGCAGATCACGGTGTCGGCGCCGCTCGCGAGCACCGCGTCGCGCAGCTCGCGGGCCTTGCCCGAGCCGACGTAGGTCTTGGGGTCGGGCTTCTCCCGGCGCTGGGCCAAGCCCTCCAGCACCTCGCAGCCGGCCGTCTCGGCGAGCGCCTGCAGCTCGCGCAGGGAGTTGCGCGCGCCGGTGGCGTCGCCGTAGCCGTACACGCCCATGAGCACGACGCGCTCGAGGCGCAGCGCGCGGTACTCGACCTCGGTGACGTCCTCGAGGTCGGTGCGGATGCCGGCGACGCGCCGCAGCGACTGCCGCTCCTCGAGGTCGAAGCCCTCTCCTTCGATCTCGTGGAAGGTCAGCAGGTCGTCGTCGAGCACGACCTCACCAGCCCGCGGGTCACCGGACAGCGGCGGCAGGAGGTTCGCGTCGGGGTCGCGCAGCGGATTCGTCATCGGCCTCAGGGTCGCACGCCCGAGCCGGCAAGGGCCAGCGCTTTGTGCGCGGCTACGCCGGACCCAGCAGGCGGCCGGTCAGCGCGACGAGCTCGACGCGCTCGTCCTCCTCGAGAGCGGCGTAGGGACCGGCGGCGGCCTGGCAGGTGAGGCGCTCGGCATGCTCCCAGGCCGCACGGTGCTCGGCGGCGGGCGGGTAGGGCTCGGGCCACTCGAAGAAACGGGCGTTGGCCTCGCCGTACGACCCGGCGACGACCGCCGCGAGCGGGTGCAGGCCGATCACGGCCACGGCTGCGGCGTGCACCGAGCCGCGGTGCTCGCGCAGCACGTTGAGCAGCAGCCCGAGCCGACCGGGGGCGTCGTCCGGGCGGGGCAGCGCCCGCCAACCGGCGAACAGCGGCATCGCCGGGGCGTCGACGCTGTCGACCGCCCGCTCGACCAGCGCGGCCAGCCGCGCGGTGGCCTCGTCGTCGGCGAAGCAGGCCCGGGCCGCGTCCTGGCACGCGCCGGAGTACCAGGCGGCGGCCGCGGCCGGCTCCACCTGCGCGCGGCCCTGCTCCCAGTGCTCGCGCACCACCGCCGGAGGGAAGAAGGCCTCGGCGGCCACGACCGTGTCGACGCTCGCGTCGCCCAGCACCCCGCAGCGCCCGAGGTGGTACAGCGCCCGCCCCCGCAGGCCCAGCTGCTCGCGGCCCCGCTCGCGCACCCCGGCGTCGCTCATCCAGGCGAAGCCGAAGCCCCCTACCGCGTCCTTCACCTCGGCGGCGCAGCGCTCGGGAGTCATCGAGTCTGTCGTCATCGTGCTTGCTCCCACCAGTCGGCATCCAGCTGTCCTTCGGCCACCACCACCGCCGGCCCGGCCATCTCCACGTGGCCGTCCGCGCGCCACGTCACGACGAGCGTGCCGCCCGGCAGCTGCACCTCGAAGGGTGTGCCACGCGCGGCACCGGTGCGCAAGGAGGTGGCGACGGCGGCGGCGCAGGCGCCGGTTCCGCACGAGCGGGTCTCGCCGACGCCCCGCTCGTGCACCCGCATGGCGATCGCGGTGGGCCCGAGGTCCTGCACGTACTCGACGTTGAGGTCGAGCCGGGTCGTCCGCAGCTCACCGAGGGCAGCGACCGAGTCGACGACGAGCACCGCGTGCGGGTTGCCCATGTCGACGCTGGTGGCCTGCGCGCCGTCGACGTCGGTGTCGTCCCCGACGAGCGCCGGTCCCATGTCGACAGTGACGAACTCTGGCCCGACGTCGACCTGCAGCACCCCGCGGCGCGTCGCGATGCGCAGCGGCCCGGCCGTCGCCAGGCCCTGCTCGACCAGGTGCCGCGCGAACAGGCGGATGCCGTTGCCGCACATCTCGGCCAGCGACCCGTCGGCGTTGCGGTGGTCCATGAACCACTCGGCGTCGTCGGCCATCGGCGCTGCGTCGGGAGCGAGGCGGCTCGGCACGACGCGCAGCACGCCGTCGGCCCCGAGGCCCTGCCGGCGGTCGCACAGCCGGCGCACCCGCTCGTCCGTGAGCTCGAGCGTGCCACTCGCATCCGGCAGCAGGACGAAGTCGTTCTGGGTGCCGTGGCCCTTGCGGAACGACGGGCCGGCGGTCATGGCGCCGAGGGTACGGCGAGCGCGTCGAGCGCGTCGGCCAGCAGGTCGGGCCGTGCCCCGTCGAGCCAGTTGATGCGCGGGTCGCGGCGGAACCACGCCCGCTGGCGGCGCACGAAGCGCCGGGTCGCGGTGACGGTCAGCGTGCGGGCCTGCTCCAGCGTGATCTCTCCGGCGAGGACCCGCAGCACCTGCGCGTAGCCGAGCGCGCGCGCGGCGGTGATGCCCAGACCCTGCACCTGCAGCGCGCGCACCTCGTCGACGAGGCTCGGCGGCTCCCACATCCGGTCGACCCGGGCGACGACCCGGCCGGCGAGGTCGGGGCGGTCCAGGCCGAGGTAGGTGGTGGCGTAGTGGGCGTCGTAGCGGGTCATCGCGCCGGGCATCGACCCGGTCAAGGCAACAACCTCGAGCGCGCGCACCACCCGTCGACCGTTCGTCGGCTCCATCCGCGCGGCCGCGTCCGGGTCGAGACCCGCGAGGCGGACGTGCAGGGCGACCGGCCCGATGTCGGCGAGCTCCGCCTCGAGCGCGGCCCGCAGCGCGGGATCGGTGCCCGGGAAAGTCATGGCGTCGAGCGCCGCCCGCAAGTACAAGCCCGAGCCGCCGACCACGACGGGCAGCCGGCCGCGCGCGAGCAGGTCGTCGACGACCCCCCGGCACAGCTGCTGGTAGTCGGCGACGTTGGCGGTGCGGGTGACCGGCCACACGTCGAGCAGGTGGTGCGGCACACCGGCCTGCTCGTCCGCGCTGAGCTTCGCGGTGCCGACGTCCATCCCGCGGTAGAGCTGCATCGAGTCGGCGTTGACCACCTCGCCGCCCAGCCTTTGCGCGAGCGCCACGGCGAGGTCGGACTTGCCGGTCGCGGTGGGACCGACGACCGCCAGCACCTGCACGCCCTGGACCGTACGGGAGGGCGCCAGGTGACGGTGCGGTCACGAAGGCGCGCCGGATGCTGTGCTGCGGCGCGTACGGGTCTACGGTGCGGCGATGGACGATCAAGGGGCCCCGCTCGTCGTCCTCGACCACGTCGACAAGCACTTCGGTCCGCTGCACGTGCTCCAGGACATCAACCTGTCGGTGGACCGCGGCGAGGTGCTGGTCGTCATCGGGCCGTCCGGCTCCGGCAAGTCGACGCTGTGCCGCACCATCAACCGGCTCGAGACGATCGACTCGGGCACCATCACCGTCGACGGCGAAGAGCTGCCCAGCGAGGGCAAGGCACTCGCGACGCTGCGCGCCGACATCGGCATGGTGTTCCAGTCGTTCAACCTGTTCGCGCACAAGTCGGTGCTCGACAACGTGACGCTCGGCCCGGTCAAGGTGCGCGGGCTGAGCAAGAAGGACGCCGCCCAGCGCGGGCAGGAGCTGCTGGACCGCGTCGGCATCGGCGACAAGGCCGGCGCCATGCCCGCCCAGCTCTCCGGAGGTCAGCAGCAGCGCGCCGCGATCGCCCGGGCGCTGGCGATGCAGCCGAAGCTCATGCTGTTCGACGAACCGACCTCCGCGCTCGACCCGGAGTACATCTCCGAGGTGCTCGACGTCATGAAGGGCCTGGCCGAGGAGGGGATGACGATGGTCGTCGTCACGCACGAGATGGGCTTCGCCCGCTCGGCCGGCGACCGCGTCGCGTTCATGGACGACGGCCAGGTCGTCGAGCTGGCCGATCCGCACACCTTCTTCACCGCGCCGGAGAGCGCCCGCGCGCAGGACTTCCTGTCCAAGATCCTCACCCACTGATCCGCACGACTGACCGTCCGGGAGGACACATGCGCATCCGCACCGCAGCACTGCTCGCAGCCCTGGCACTCTCGGTCGCCGCCTGTGGCGGGAGCGACGAGGACACCACCGACTCCGCCGCCGCGAGCCCCGAGCCCGCCGCGAGCTCGTTCCCCGCCGGCAGCACCATGGAGCGCATCGCCAAGGCTGGCGAACTGAAGGTCGGCACCAAGTTCGACCAGCCGCTCTACGGCGAGAAGCAGCTGGACGGCTCGCTGACCGGTTTCGACATCGAGATCGCCAAGATGGTCGCGAAATCGCTCGGCGTCGAGCCGAAGTTCACCGAGGCGGTCTCGAAGAACCGCGAGCCGTTCATCGAGAACGGCACCGTCGACATCGTGGTGGCCACCTACACGATCAACGACAAGCGCAAGGAGGTCGTCAGCTTCGCCGGGCCGTACTACCTCACCGGCCAGGGCATCATGGTCAACAAGGACAACGACGCCATCAAGGGCAAGGACGACCTGCCGGGCAAGAAGGTCTGCTCGGTCGAGGGCTCGACACCGGCCGAGCGCATCCGCACCGACGTGCCCAAGGCCCAGCTGACCACCTTCGACACCTACGGCAAGTGCGCCGAGGCGATGAAGAACGGCCAGGTCGACGCCGTCACGACCGATGAGGCGATCCTTCTCGGGCTGGTCGACAAGAGCCCGGACGACTTCAAGACCGTCGGTCGTCCCTTCAGCGACGAGCCGTACGGCATCGGGCTGAAGAAGGACGACACCGAGTTCCGCAATTACATCAACGACGTGCTGCAGAAGAGCTACGACGACGGTTCGTGGGAGAAGGCGCTCAAGGACACCGTCGGCAAGGTGCAGGAGGAGCTGCCGAGCCCGCCGAAGATCGACCGCTACACCAGCTGAGTACGACCACCAGCTGAGCACGACGGCCCGGGTGCCGACCGGCACCCGGGCCGGGCTTCCCGCCGCATGACGCCGAGCGACCGCAGGGGGACCTTCGTTGGCGCTGTCGACGATCACCGACAACCTCGACGTCTACGCCGAGGGCTTCGTCGGCACGCTGAAGCTGACGGCCATCGGCGCCACCAGCGCGCTCGTGGTCGGCACGCTGCTGGCCGGGATGCGGGTGAGCCCCATCGCGTCGCTTCGGGCCGCTGGGCTCGCCTACGTGGAGACGTTCCGCAACTTTCCGCTGCCGGTGCTGGTCGTGCTCATGGCCTTTGGGCTGCCCAAGCTCGGCGAGCCGGTCCGCAGCTTCTCCTTCTTCACCTGGGGCGCCATCGCGATCGGCATCTACCACGCCGCCTTTGTCTGCGAGGCCCTGCGGTCGGGCATCAACTCGGTGTCCGCCGGTCAGGGTGAGGCAGCCCGCTCGCTCGGCCTGCCCTTCAGCCAGGTGCTCTCGCTGGTCGTGCTGCCGCAGGCCTTCCGCACGGTCATCGCACCGCTGGGCAACGTGCTGATCGCCCTGACCAAGAACACCGCCGTCGTCGCCATCATCGACGTCACGGACATCACCAACCAGACCGAGTTCATCATCAACCAGACCGTCGACCCGCTCACCGCCGTGATCGGGTCGGCCTGCTGCTACCTCGTCCTCACGCTGCCGATGGGCTTCGCGGTCGGGCGGTTGGAACAGCGAACGGCGTTCAGTCGATGACGGGCTCGGCGGCCGGGCCCGCTTGCCCGCAGGAGCGTCCCCGATGAGCGGCCTGCTCACCTTTAGCGATCCGCTCGGCCCGAAAGGACGCCGCAAGGCACTGATCGGCTCGGTGCTCGGCGCGCTGTTCCTGCTGCTGCTGTTGGTCCTCGCCGTCGGCAAGTTCGCGGAAGCCGGCCAGCTCGACAGCAAGCGCTGGTCTGACCTGCTCAGTGCCGACGTCGCCCAGCTGTTGGCGAGAGGGTTGGTCGCGACACTGAAGGCCGCAGCCTCGGCCATCGTGATCTCGCTCGCCTTCGGCACGCTGATGGCGCTCGGCCGGCTCTCTACCCGGGCTCCCGTGCGCTGGCTCGCCAGCACCTATGTTCAGCTGTTCCGCGCGCTGCCGTCGCTGCTGCTCATCATCTTCGCCTTCTTCGCCATCCCACAGATCATCGACCGACCGGTGAGCCGCTACGTCGCCCTGGTGATCGGGCTCAGCCTTTACAACAGCGCCGTCTTCGCCGAGATCATTCGAGCGGGCGTCCTCTCGCTGCCGAAAGGGCAGACCGAGGCGGCCAAGGCCATCGGCCTACGGTCACATCAGGTGCAGCAGCTGGTGGTGCTGCCGCAGGCGATCAGCCGGATGCTGCCCTCGTTGGTCGCCCAGATGGTCGTCGTCCTGAAGGACACCTCCTACGGCTTCATCATCGGCTACGAGGAGCTGCTGCGCAGGGGCCAGAACGCCGGCGAGTTCACGGGCGACCTGCTGCAGGCCTATCTCATCGTCGCCGTGGTCTACGTCGCCGTCTGCTTCACGCTGTCGCAGGTGGCCCGCTGGCTGGAGGGCCGCACACGGAGCAAGTACAGCGGCACGGATGGTCCGACGGCGCAGACGACTCCCGTGCTCGAGACTGCCAGCACCTGAGCACCACGGGGCGACGGCCGCGTCCGCCGGCCAGCGCGGCGGCGATCAGCCGGTGGACACCGAGCAGCCGGGCGCCGCACTCGCTGGCTGCACCGGCACACCGAGGCTCGGCATGCCCAGCGAGACACCGGGAGTCGTCGGTCGGCGGTCGGCCTCGGCCGCGTCACCGGCGGCAGTGCGGCGGTGGCTCAGCAGCGGCCCCTCGGCCAGCAGGTAGTGCGGCGCGCCGCGGGTGACCGCGGCCGTCACGACGTCGCCCGGGCGCACCCCTTCAGCCGGGCCGAGGTGCACCAGCCGGTTGTCACGCGCCCGGCCCGTCAGCCGGCCGGCGGTGTCCTTACGCCCCTCCCCCGCGCTGACGAGCACCTCGACGGTGCGACCGACCTGCGCCTGATTGCCCTCCAGCGCGACGGCGTCCTGCAGCGCGACGAGCCGCTCGTAGCGCTCCTGCACCACCGCCTTCGGCAGCGGCGGCAGTGCGGCGGCCGGCGTGCCCGGACGGGGTGAGTACTGGAAGGTGAACGCGCCCGCGAAGCGGGAGGCCTCAACGACCCGCAGCGTGCCCGCGAAGTCGGCCTCGGTCTCGCCGGGGAAGCCGACGATGATGTCGGTGGTGATCGCCGCCTCGGGCAGGGCCGCACGCACCCGCTCGAGGATGCCGAAGAAGCGCTCGGAGCGGTAGGAGCGGCGCATCGCTTTCAGCACCGCGTCGGACCCGGACTGCAGCGGCATGTGCAGGCTGGGACAGACCGCCGGCGTCTCGGCCATCGCCGCGATGACGTCGTCGGTGAAGTCGCGCGGGTGCGGGCTCGTGAAGCGCACCCGCTCGATGCCGGGGACCGCGCCCACCGCGCGCAACAAAGCGCCGAACGCCTGTCGGTCGCCGAAAGAGCGACCGTAGGAGTTGACGTTCTGCCCGAGCAGCGTCACCTCGAGCACACCCTGCTCGGCGAGCATCTCGACCTCGCGCAGCACGTCGCCCGGACGCCGGTCCTGCTCGCGACCACGCAGGTTCGGCACGATGCAGAAGGTGCAGGTGTTGTCGCAGCCGACGCTGATCGACACCCACGCGCTGTGCGCGGCCTCGCGGCGGGCGGGCAGCGTGCTCGGGAACACCGACAGCGCCTCGAGCAGCTCGACCTGCGCGCTCTGCTCGATACGCGCCCGCTCGAGCAGCACCGGCAGCGACCCGACGTTGTGGGTGCCGAACACGACGTCGACCCACGGCGCCCGCGCCGTGATCGTCTCGCGGTCCTTCTGCGCCAGGCACCCGCCGACCGCGATCTGCATGCCGGGCGTCGCCTCCTTCACCGGCTTGAGGTGACCGAGGTTGCCGTAGAGCCGGTTGTCGGCGTTCTCGCGCACCGCGCAGGTGTTGAACACGACGACGTCCGGGGTCGTTTCGGCGGCGACCGGCACGTAGCCGTCGGCGTCGAGCAGTCCGGCGATGCGCTCGGAGTCGTGCACGTTCATCTGGCAGCCGTAGGTGCGCACCTCATAGGTCCTGCTCACGGTGAAAGCCTAGGTCGTGCCGCGCGTTCCACCCCTCGTCCCGTACGCTGGCGATCGAGGGGAGTACTTCCCAAGCGCTGCGCCGGTCACCACGGTCGTCCCACGACGACCCCGGGCGGTCGCCCGGCGCGTCGGGTGAAGGAGACCTCGGACCTGTCAAGGAGATCCGTGCTCCCTCCTGCCCTGAACGCTGCACCGGCCCAGCAGGTCCTCGCCCTCGACTCGGTCGCCGGCGGGGGCATGTGGGCGTTCACCCTCGCCGCCGTCGTCGTGCTGCTCGCCGTCGACTTCCTGCTGACGCGCCGCCCGCACGCGGTGACGATGAAGGAGGCGGCCGGCTGGTCGGCCTTTTACATCGCGCTGCCGCTCGCCTTCGGCGCCTATCTGTGGTCGCGCTTCGGCTCGGGCACCGGCGTCGAGTACCTCACCGGCTATCTCGTCGAGAAGTCGCTGTCGGTCGACAATCTGTTCGTGTTCATGCTGCTGCTCGCCGCCTTCGCCGTCCCCGCCGAGCTGCAGCAGCGGGTGCTGCTCTACGGCATCATCGGCGCGCTGGTGCTGCGCGGGATCTTCATCGCGCTCGGCGCGGCGGCGCTCGACTCGCTCTCGTTCGCCTTTCTGCTGTTCGGCGCGATCCTGCTCGTCACCGCGGTCAAGCTGCTGCGCGACCAGCGCGCCGGGCACGACGCGACACCCGACATCGACTCCATGCGCTCGGTGCGCCTGCTGCGTCGGGTGATGCCGGTGACCAGCACCTGGCACGGCCCGCGGCTGACGATCGCCGAGGCCGGCCGGCGCACGGCCACCCCGTTCGCGCTCGTGGTCGTCGCCGTGTTCGCCACCGACATCGTCTTCGCCGTCGACTCGGTGCCCGCCGTCTACGGCATCACCGAAGACCCCTACCTGGTGTTCGCCACCAACGCCTTTGCGCTGCTCGGCCTGCGCGCGCTGTACTTCGTGCTCCAGGGTGCGCTGTCGCGCCTGGTGCACCGCGGCTACGGGCTCGCCGCGATCCTCGGCCTGATCGGCGTCAAGCTCGTGCTGCACTGGGCGCACAAGACCTGGAGCGGCGTGCCGGAGATCCCGACGCTGCTCTCGCTCGGCCTGATCGTGGCGATCCTGACCGTCGTCACGATGACGAGCCTGCGAGCGACGCGCGGCCAGCCGAGCCACGACGTGGCCGACACGGCCGCCGACCCCACCCCGCGCTAGCGGTACGCAGTCCACAGCCCGGCCCCCCGCTCACGCGCTCTCGTCTCGCTCAGCACGGCTGCCGAGAGCCGGCCCCCCCCCCCCGAGCAGCGTCTCGTTGCGCACCGCAGCAGTGTGGCCGACGCTCAGGCCGGGGTAGGTCATCCCGCACCCCGGCGATGAGGAGGTCCCGATGGACGAGTTCGAGCTGCGCCCCCGTCCCGACCAGCTGGCCTACACCTTTGGCGGCGCGGAGCCGCTGGCGAGGGTCCGGCCGGGCACCGCGATGCGGCTGTGGACTGAGGACGCCTTTGGCGGCCGACTGCGCAGCACGTCAGACCTGTCGAGCGAGAAGGTCGACATGTCGGCGGTCAACCCGCAGACCGGCCCGTTCTTCGTAGAGGGCGCCGAGGTCGGAGACACCCTCGCGATCCACCTGGTCTCGCTCGAGCCGGCCCGAGACTTCGGGGCGTCGGCGGCCATCCCGCTGTTCGGCGGGCTCACCTCGACGCCGCAGACCGCCACGCTGCAGGAGCCGCTGCCCGACTCGACGTGGATCTACCAGGTCGACCGGGCGCGGCGCACCGTCGGCTTCGAGGCCCTGCACTCGGACTTCACCGTCGAGCTGCCGCTCGAGCCGATGCTCGGCACCGTCGGCGTCGCGCCGGGCGGCGCAGAGGTGCGCTCCGCGCTCGTGCCCGACGTGTTCGGCGGCAACATGGACACCCCCGAGATGCGTGTCGGCACCACCTGCTTCCTGCAGGTCAACGTCCCCGGGGCGCTGTTCTCGGTCGGCGACGGGCACTACCGACAGGGCGAGGGCGAGTCGTGCGGCACCGCCGTCGAGGGCGCGATGGACGTCGTGCTGATCGTCGACCTGGTCAAAGGCAGCGGGCCGGCATGGCCGCGCCTGGAGAGCGACGAGGCGTGGATGGTCGTCGGCTCGGCCCGTCCGCTCGAGGACGCGTGGCGCGCCGGCCAGGTGGACATGGTCGGCTGGCTCGCTTCGCTGTACGGGCTGCACCCGATGGACGCCTACCAGCTGCTCAGCCAGATCGCCGAGGCGCCGCTCGCGAACGTCGTCGACGTCAACTACTCCTGCCTGACCCGGATCGGCAAGCACCTGTTGCCGGCGGCGAGCGCCTACGCCGGCATGCACGATCATCTTCGGGAGCACGCCCGCTCGCTCGGCTCGAGCTGACCCCAGACAGGAGACGCGCATGGACCTGCAGCTGGAGGGCCGTCGCGCCCTCGTCACGGGCGGCACCCGCGGCATCGGCCGGGCCGTCGTCAAGGCCCTGCTCGCCGAGGGCGCCGACGTCGCCTTTTGCGCCCGCGACGCCGAGGCCGTCGAGCGGACCGTGGCGGAGCTGTCCGGCGGGCCGCGGGTCACCGGCCGCGCGCTCGACGTCGCCGACGAGGCGGCGCTCACCGCCTGGGTCGGCGACACGGCCGCCGAGCTCGGTGGCCTCGACGTGGTCGTCGCCAACGTCTCGGCGCTGGCGATCCCCGACACGCCGCAGAGCTGGCAGGCCTCGTTCGAGGTCGACCTCATGGGCACGGTGCGCCTCGTGCACGCCGCGCTGCCGCATCTGCACGCGAGCGGTGTCGGCAGCGTCGTCGCGATCTCCAGCGTCTCCGGACGCGAGGTCGACTTCGCGGCCGGGCCCTACGGCACGCTCAAGGCCGCGCTCGTGCACTACATCAGCGGGCTCGCCTTCCAGCAGGCCGGCACGGTCCGCGCCAACACCGTCTCCCCCGGCAACGTCTTGTTCGAGGGTGGCGTGTGGGGCACGATCCAGCGCGACCAGCCCGACTTCTTCGCGCAGGTGCTCGCGCTGAACCCGACGGGTCGGATGGCGACGCCGCAGGAGATCGCGGCGGCCGTGGTGTTCCTGTCCAGCCCGGTGTCGTCCTTCACCACCGGGGCGCACCTGGTCGTCGACGGCGCGCTCACCCGCGGCGTGCAGCTGTAGAGCAGCGTTCTCCGTCGGCCGGCCGACCGTCACGCCGGGTCGTTTCTCCACCCGGACTGCGGCCGGTCGTGTCCCTCGCACGCACGAGGATCGTCAGAAGGATCCGTACGTTCTGCTGCCTAGGAGCGACCGATCCTTCCGACGATCATGGTGGGACGAGGGCGGACGGGCGGCGGCGGGCGGGACGAGAGCGTGGGCCCGGTCAGCAGTACGGCCGGCCACCCCGCAGGGTGACCGGCCGTCCCACGAAGCGCTCTACAGTTGGATCGCCTTGGTCTCCAGGAACTCCTCGAGCCCGAAGGTGCCGCCCTCTCGCCCGATGCCGCTGTTCTTGTAGCCGCCGAACGGCGCGCCCGGGTTGAAGGCGCCGCCGTTGACCTCGACCTGACCGGTGCGCAGGCGCCGCGCGACCGCGAGCGCGCGGTCCTGGTCGCCGGACCAGACGCCGCCGGCCAGGCCATAGTCGCTGTCGTTGGCGATGCGGACCGCGTCGTCCTCGTCGGTGTAGGGCATCAGGGCGAGCACCGGCCCGAAGATCTCCTCGCGGGCGATCGTCATCTCGGGCGTGACGCCGGAGAAGACAGTCGGCGCGACGTAGTAGCCGGTGTCCTGCACCTGGTCCGCCCCACCGGTCACCAGCGTCGCACCCTCGTCGATACCCTTGGTGATGTAGTCCCGGACCCGCTGCAGCTGGGTGGCGCTGACCAACGGACCGAGCTTGGTGCCCTTGGCGGTCGGGTCGCCGGTGGTGAAGGCGGCCGCGGTCGCGGCGGCGATCTGCTCGACCTGCTCGAGCTTGTCGGCCGGCACGATCATTCGCGTGAGCGCCGAACAGGTCTGCCCCGAGTTGAGGAAGCACTTGCCGACGCCGTCCGCCACGGCCTTCTCGAGGTCGGCGTCGTCGAGGATGATGTTGGCCGACTTGCCACCGAGCTCGAGCGCGACGCGCTTGATCTGCTTGCCGGCGAGCTCGGCGATACGGCTGCCGGCCCGCGTGGAACCGGTGAAGCTGATCATGTCGACGTCCGGGTGCACGACCAGCGCCTCGCCGACGTCGGTGCCGTAGCCGGCGACGAGGTTGAACACGCCAGCGGGCAGCCCGGCCTCGTCGAAGATGTCGGCAAGCACGTAGCTCGACAGCGGCGCGACCTCGCTGGGCTTGACGACGACCGTACAGCCCGCCGCGAGCGCCGCGCCTACCTTCAGCACCACCTGGTGCAGCGGGTAGTTCCACGGCGTGATGCAGCCGACGACGCCGACCGGCTCGCGCACGATCACCGAGTTGCCGACACGCTCACCGTCGAAGTCGAAGGTGCGCGCGAGCTCGGCGAAGTTCGCCAGGTTGAACGAGGGCAGCCCGACCTGGATCGCCTTGGCCAGGCCGGTAGGCATCCCCATGTCCTGGGTGATGAGGCTGCCCACCTCGTCGGTGCGGGCGGTGAGCGCCTCGTGTGCCTTTTGCAGGTGGTCGGCCCGCTCGGATGCGGGAAGCTGCGACCACGCCGGGAAGGCCTTGCGGGCTGCGGCGACGGCCTTGTCGACGTCGGTGGCGGTGCCCTCGGCGACCTGCGCGATCACCTGCTCGGTCGCGGGGTTGATCACGTCGATGGTGCGCTCGCCCGCCGACGGCGTCCACTGCCCGTCGATGTAGACGGCCGTGCGGTCGAGTACGCCAGACTCGGTGGTGGCATCGGTCAAGGTGGTCATGGTGGGGTCCCCGTCCCGTCGGTGATGCGGCTGCATGCTGCGGGCGGCCTCGCCGGCCCGCGCACGGAGCCCCTACCCGATCGGCCTGGCGCTACCGCGTCCGGCGGCGCTCTCTTGCTCAGGCGCCGGCGCGAGACACCGCAGCGCAGAAGCGGTCGTGCTGAGTGCGGGCGTCGGCGAGCGGGGCCACGACCTGCTCGCTGGCCACCTGCTCGACGGCGTCGTCGAGCCGGGAGCGGGCACGTCGTCCCTGCCGCCGGGCACCGACGCGCACCGCCGGGCGCACGAGCACGGCCAGCAGCGCGCCGGCCAGCAGCCCGAGGACCAGCAGCACGGTGGGCAGCGGCAGGCGGCCGACGCTCACCTGCGGCACCAGCTGGTCGAGCTGCAGGAACGAGATGGCGGCGAGCGCCAGCAACCACAACGCGCCGACCAGCGCGAGCGCCAGCAGCAGGTACTGCAGCAGGCCGACCGCGCGTTGCCACAGCGGCACCCGCAACGCACCGATGCCGGCGCCCGCGACCGCGCGGTCGAGCCGTTCGGGCAGCGCCGACACGCTCTGCTCGGCCGTCGTGCGCAGCTCGTCGCGCCACAGCTCGCCCATCCCGGCGCCGGCGCTCTCGCGCACCCGGCGCACGGCGCTTGCCATCGCGGCCTGCTGCGCGGGACCGGCCGGCGGCAGGCTCGTGCGGGCCGCGGCGTCGCCGACGTGCAGGCGGCGGAGCGGATCAGGGCGCAGCCGGCGGGTCCAGCGCACCGGCGGCCAGCCGGTGACGGCGATCCCCTGCCGGCGGGCCGAGCCCTCGACAGCCGCGACGACGACCGGGACGCCTGCTGCGTCGCCCAGGGAAGTGACCAGGGAAGTGACCAGGCGGTCGTCCTTGACGACATCGGCCGCGCCGTCGCCGCCGCACAGCACGTCGAGGCCCTGGGCGGCGCTGTGCACGTCGGCGGTAAGCCGCTCGGTCGCGGCGCGGCGCGCGCGAACCCGCTCGACGAGCATCGCCCGCAGCACGTTCAGGCCCGTACCGGCGCGCGCCGAGACCGCCAGCAGCTGGGTCTGGGCCAGGCCCTCGCGATCGAGCAGCCCGCGCAGATCGGCCATGCAGGTGCGCTCGGCGCGGTCCTCGAGCAGGTCGACCTGGTTGAGCACGACGAGCAGCGTCCCGGCGTGGCTCGCCTGTGGGGCGAGGTAGCGCTCGTGCACCGCGCCGTCGGCGTACTTCTGCGGGTCGAGCACCCACACGAGCACGTCGACGAGCTCGACGAGCCGGTCGACCTCGAGCCGGTTCTGCACGCGGGTGCTGTCGTGATCGGGCAGGTCGAGCAGCACCAGGCCGGACAGCGCCGTCTCGCCGTCGGTGCGCCGGTGCCGGCGCGGCACCTGCAACCAGTCGAGCAGCCGATCCTGCTCAGGCCCCCAGACGGTGGCGTGCGCGACGCCCGTCGTCGGCCGGCGGACACCCGGGTCGCTCAGCTCGGCGCCGGACAGGGCGTTGAACAACGACGACTTGCCGCTGCCCGTCGCGCCCGCCAGCGCGACGACCGTCGCGTCGCCGAGGGCCTCGCGGGCACCGGCTTTGGCGAGCACCGTGCGCGCCCGCTCGACGGCGGGGTGCTCCAGCCGGCCGTCCGCCACCTCGAGCGCCTCGCGCAACGCGGCCACCCGCTCGGCGAAGCTCGGCGGGGAGGGAGCTCGTTTCAGCACGGCCGGATCTCACCGGCCGCGGCGCGAACGCTCATCGGCGGGCCTTGGCCAAGGCACGGGCGGCGGCGCGCATCTCGTCGGCGCTACCGGCAGCGGGCGCGGCCAGCGCGAGCCGGGCGGTGAAACGGTCGCGCTCGGCCTCCAGCAGCCGGGCGACCCGGGTACGCAGGTCGCGGCGGGCATCGTCCGCGAGCTGGCGCACCGCCTCGTCGCCGAAGACCGCCTCGAGCAAGCGCTGTCCGACCGCGCTGGTGCCGCCGGCCACCGCCACCTCGGTGCCGGTGAGCCCGCCCGTCTGCGCGAAGACCGCGATCATCACGACGAGCCCAGCGCCGTTGACCCCGAGGCTGAGCACCCGGGCCTTCGTCCGCTTGTCGGCGCCCTGCTCGCGCACCAACTCGAGCACGTGGCCCTGCCACTCGTGCGTCTCGCTCGCCGCCCGCTCGGCGAACTGCGGCGCCGCCCGGTCGAGCGGCGCATCCGCGTCGGCCAGCAGCGCCCGACCCCCCGCCAGCGCGCGCCACGCCACCACCGTGCGCTCGGCGGCGCTGTCGGCGGCGCTGCGCAGCAGCTGCTCGAGGCTGCTCTCGAGCGCCTCGCCGAGGGCCCGCCCCTGTACCGGGCGGCCGGTGAAGGTGGCGACGACGCGGTCGCGCAGCCGCCCGATCCCGGACTGCAACCCCCGCATCCACTCCCCCGTGCCGACGAACTCCTGCCAGCGGGCCAGCACCTCGCCGCGCAGCACGGTGCCCCCCGCGACGCCGTCGTCGACCTGCGCGGCGGCCTCGGCGTAGGCGTCGTCCGCGGCGCCCCGCAGCCCGGCGGCGGCGTCGTCCTGCGCCCGAACCGCGCGCACGATCGTCTCGACCCGGCTGTCCAGGCTGTCGAGGGCGCCCGCGAGCGTCTGACGCACCACGGCCGCCCGCGCCCCGGCGTCGGCGGCGAGCGCGTGCAGCCACGAGCGCAGCGGCTCGACCTGGTCCTCGGGCAGCAGCCCGCCCGACAGGGGACGCTCCTCGACGACGAACAGGCGCGCCTGCGGCAAGCCGGCGCGCTGCAGCATCGACGCGAGGTCGTCCGACACCTCGGTGACCGCCTCGGGCGGCACCCGATCGAGGACGACGGCGAGCGCGGTGCCCCGCTCCTGGGCGGTGCGCAGCAGGTCCCAGGGAACGGCGTCGGCGTAGCGGGCCGCGGTCGTGACGAACACCCACAGGTCGGCGGCGGCGAGCAGCTGCCCGGCCAGCTCGCGGTTCGCGGTGACCACCGAGTCGACGTCGGGCGCGTCGAGCAGCGCGAGCCCGGCCGGCAGGTCGTCGCGCACGACCAGCCGAAGACCCTCGGCGGACGTGGGTTCCCGCTCGCTGGACCCGGGAGTGACGGTGGTGCGGGCCAGCCCCGGCAGCACCCGGTCGCCGGCGAAGGACGCGCGGTCGGCCGGCGCGCAGACGAGCACCGGCGAGCGGGTGGTCGGCCGCAGCACCCCCGCAGCCGACACCGGCTCGCCGCCGACCAGGCTGTTCACGAGCGTCGACTTGCCGGCGCCGGTGGAGCCGCCGACCACCGTGAGCAGCGGCGCGTCGAGGTCGAGCAGGCGCGGCAACAGGTAGTCGTCGACCTGGTCGACGACCGAGCGGGCGCTGCGGCGGGCGGTGTCGACGCCCGGCACATCGAGCGCCAGGGGGGCAGCCGCAACGCCGTCGCGCAGCGCCGACAGGGCAACCGGCAGGGGGGCGGCGGTGTCGACGGTGGCGCTCACCTGCTCTGCCTTCCCCGGGTGCCCGCGGGCGCACCCCACTGGCCGGTCACCATGGGTGATCCGGCAGGGTGTCGACCATGAGCACTCCCTACCAGGCCCCCTTGCCGCACCCGTCCGGGCACGCCCCGTCCGAGCTGTCCGAGACCGAGTACGACGTCATCGTCGTGGGCGCCGGCGCGGTCGGTGAGAACGTGGCCGACTACGCCAGCCGCGGTGGCCTGCGCATCCTGATGGTCGAGGACGAGCTCGTCGGCGGTGAGTGCTCGTACTGGGCCTGCATGCCGAGCAAGCCGCTGCTGCGCTCGGGACAGGCCCTTGCTGCCGCCCGTGCGGTGGACGGCGCGCGCCAGGCCGTCACCGGCGAGCTGGACACCGCCGCCGTGCTGGAGCGGCGCACGACGTTCACGCACGGGCTCGACGACGCGAGCCAGCTGACGTGGCTGGACGCGGCCGGGCTCGACCTCGTGCGCGGTCGCGCGCGTCTGGTCGGTGAGCGCGCCCTCGAGGTGACCGGGCACGACGGGTCGACGGCGCGGCTGACGGCCCGCCACGCCATCGTGCTGTGCACCGGTTCGGCAGCGGCGCTGCCGCCCGTCGACGGGCTCGAGGACATGCGGCCGTGGACCAGCCGGGAGGCGACGAGCGCTCCTGCCGTACCGGACTCGCTGCTGGTGCTCGGCGGGGGCGTGGTGGGAGTCGAGATGGCGAGCGCCTGGCACTCGCTCGGCAGCGCCTCGGTGACGATCCTGCAGCGCGGCGAGCGGCTCGTGCCCGGCGTCGAGCCGGAGGCGGGCCGCCGGCTGGCCGAGCACCTGCGGGGCCGCGGCATCGAGGTGCGCCTGTCGACCGAGGTGACCGCCGCCCGCCGCGAGGACGACGGCAGCGTCGTGGTGACGACCTCCGGCGGTGAGCTGCGCGGCGCCGAGTTGCTGGTCGCGACAGGTCGCCGACCGCGCACCGACGACCTCGGCCTCGACGTGGTCGGCCTGTCGCCCGGTAAGCCGATCCCGGTCGAGGACACGATGCAGGTGCCGGGCGTGCCGTGGCTGTACGCCTGCGGCGACTGCACCGGACGGGTGCTGCTCACCCACCAGGGCAAGTACGAGGCGCGAGCCGCCGGCATGCTCATCGCGGCCAAGGCAGCAGGCGGTGACGTCGCGACCCCGGCCTGGAGCCGCTTCACCGCCACCGCCGACCACGACGCCGTCCCGCAGGTGATCTTCACCGACCCGGAGATCGCCGCAGTCGGTCTGACCGAGCAGCAGGCCCGGGACAAGGGGTTGTCGGTGGTCACGGCGGAGTACGAGCTCGGCCAGGTAGCCGGCGCCTCGGTGCGCGCCGACGACTACAGCGGGTGGGCCAAGCTCGTTGTGGACGCCGACCGGCGGGTGGTCGTGGGCGCCACCTTCCTCGGGCCCGACACCGCCGAGCTGCTGCATGCCGCGACGATCGCGCTGGTCGGCGAGGTGCCGCTCGAGCGACTGTGGCACGCGGTGCCGTCGTACCCGACGGTCTCGGAGGTCTGGCTGCGGCTGCTCGACTCGCTGATGGGCGAGCTCGGCTGGCAGCGAGCCGGGCCTTGCGGCGGGCAGTGAGCCGGGCAGTGCGCTCGGCTCGGACCGGACCTCACACCTCCTCGGCGTCGCTGTCGACTGCGGCAAGCGCGTCGAGCTCGTGCTCGGCCGCTGCGCCCTCCGCGGCGAGCGCCTCACGCACCACGCCAAAGGCGACCCCGGCCGGATAGCCCTTGCGGGCTAGCATCCCGGCGAGGCGCCGCACCCGCGCGTCGGTGGGCAACCCGGCGGTGGTGCGCAGGCGCCGGTCGACGAGCGAGCGCGCCGTGGCGGCCTCGGTGTCAGGTGCGAGGGCTTCCAGCGCCTGCGCGGCCTCGGCGTCGCCCACGCCCTTGCGGCGCAGCTCATGGCTCAGCGCCCGCGACGCGAGCCCCTTGCCGCGGTGCCGTGAGGCCACCCACATCTGCGCGAACGTGGCGTCGTCGATCATGCCGACCTCGGCGAAGCGGTCGAGGACCTGCCCGGCCACAGCGTCGTCGACCCCACGGCGGCGCAGCACCGACGCCAACTCGTGCCGGGTGCGCGGCGCGTGCTCCAGCTGGTGCAGGCAGACCTGCCGAGCCGCCTCGACCGGGTCCGCCGGTGGCTCGTCCACCCGGTCGCGGGCGGACGAGCGCCGGCGGGGTCCCTTCGCCAACGGCACGCTGGCCTAGACGTCGACCGGGACGGGCGCCGGCAGGTCGGCCTCGGCATCGACGACCGCCCCGACGCCGAGCTTTTCCTTGATGCGCTTCTCGAGCTCGTCGGCGAGGTCGGGGTTGTCGCGTAGGAAGGCCCGGGCGTTCTCCTTGCCCTGGCCGAGCTGATCACCCTCGTAGGTGTACCAAGCACCGGACTTGCGCACGAAGCCGTGCTCGACGCCCATGTCGACCAGCGAGCCCTCGCGGCTGATGCCGTGGCCGTAGATGATGTCGAACTCGGCCTGCTTGAACGGCGGCGCGACCTTGTTCTTGACGACCTTGGCCCGGGTGCGGTTGCCGACGGCGTCGGTGCCGTCCTTGAGCGTCTCGATGCGCCGCACGTCGATGCGCACCGAGGCGTAGAACTTGAGCGCCTTCCCACCGGTGGTCGTCTCGGGACTGTTGTGGACCATGACGCCGTCGGCGAGGTAGTTGTGCGAGCCCTCCACCTCGATGTCGAAGCGGTGCATCGAGCGCGTGCGCGGCCTGACCTTGACCTCGAGGATCGGCGCCGGCACCGGGAGCAGCGTCGGCTCGACGAACTGCGGCTCGACGGCGAACTGGCCACGGAACCGCTCCAGCAGCTTGTCCTGCATCGACGGGTGCACGTAGGGCGCGATGAGCTCGTGCAGCTTGGCCGTCTCGTCCTTGGCAAAAATGAGGTAGGCCTGCTCGCGCACGCCCTTGAGAACGCGCCTCGGGTGAAGGTCGAAGGCACCGGCGAGGTGCTCGAGCAGGCGCTCCTGAGATCCTTCGCTGAGCGCCTGAATGCAGATCTCGCTGAGCCCACTGCCGTCACGGGTGCGCTCCCGCAGGCCCTCGGACCTCTTGGCAAAGTGTCCGTCGTCCATGTACCAGACCGCAAGGGCGAACGGGGTCAGCGCCTTGAGGTAATCGTAAGACAGGTGCTTGAGGCCGTCACCCCAGTACACCGCCTCCCGGAGCGGCGCGAGCTCGGGCAGCGGGGTGAGGTCGACAAAACCAGCGCCCTTGGCGTTCACGTTGCGGGACTGACCGATGTTGCCGAGCAGGGAGGCCTTCCAGTCCAGGTAGGTGAGCTGCTTGGCGCCGTGCCGCATGCGAAACCGTGCCGCGAGAGCGATCCGATTGGCTGGCGGCGAGAGTGCGCCGTCTCCCATGAGCCCGCCGAGCACGAGCTGCCACTGCTGCGGGCTGAGACGATGCGGCGCAGCCAGCATGACGCGGTCCCCTGCCGCCAGTTCTCCAGCCTCGCGCCAACCGCCAGGCGTACGCACGAGGTGGTTGTCGGTCATGCTGAGGGTGGCCTTCCCGCGGCCCGTTACGCTACCCGCATCGGCAACGGTAATGCGCATGAACCGGTCGGTCACTCCGTTGTCGAACCAGCTGACGACCTTTCTCGGTACCACCCGGCCGATCTCGGGGTCGTAGGACATGACCTCGACCGGCATTCTTTGCTCGACAATCCGTCCGATCTGCTCTCTGGTACCGTCAGCAAGAAGTACCCGAGTGTCATAGGATGCGCACCCGAACATTACGCCGATCTTTTCCCGCAGCTGATTGATGAAGATTGCGGTCGTGCCGGTGTTGCTCAGCGCACCGGTCATCTTGCGCAGCGCCTGGCTCATCAGGCGCGCCTGCAGGCCGACGTGGCTGTCGCCCATCTCGCCCTCGATCTCGGCGCGCGGCACGAGCGCGGCCACCGAGTCGATCACGATGACGTCGAGGGCGCCCGAGCGCACCAGCATGTCGGCGATCTCGAGCGCCTGCTCGCCGGTGTCGGGCTGGGACACGAGCAGCGCGTCGGTGTCGACGCCGAGCTTCTGGGCGTACTCCGGGTCGAGGGCGTGCTCGGCGTCGATGAAGGCCGCGATGCCGCCCTGCGCCTGTGCGTTGGCGACGGCGTGCAGCGCCACCGTAGTTTTTCCCGAAGCCTCCGGTCCGTATATCTCCACCACCCGGCCGCGGGGCAGCCCGCCGATGCCGAGGGCGATGTCGAGCGCGATCGAGCCGGTGGGGATGACCCCGATGGGCACCCGCACCTCGTCGCCGAGGCGCATCACCGAGCCCTTGCCGAAGCTCTTGTCGATCTGTGCGAGCGCCATCTCGAGGGCCTTCTCGCGGTCCGGTACTGCCATAGTCATCTCCGTGGGTCGACGAGCTGGCGCCCGTAGCGGTCGTCCGATCGGCGGTGACGCTAGGAGCGGCCTACGACAGTTTCGCGCTGTCGGCCGTACCTGTGGACACCCGGACTGGCGTTGACGCTAGAGCGAACGCTCGTTCGAAGCGGCGCGACACGCCGGTGGCGACCGGCTCAGCGCTCGGACGCCGGGGCGTCGACGGCGTCGCAGACCGCGCGCCAGATTGCCTTGGCGTCCTCGCCGTCGGCGAGGGCCTGCTCGACGGTGCGCCCGCCGAGCGTCGAGAGCACCTGGTCGGTGGCGTAGGAGCGCGCGTAGACGGGTCCGAAGCGGGCGTCCATCCGGCGCCACAGCTCGGTCAACCGCACGGGCAGACGATAGGTGCGGCCGATGCTCGCTCGCCCGGCGTCCGCCGGACGGCGAGGTCTGCGCAGGAGCCCGGTCGCACGGACCAGCGCTGCCCCGATCGACGTACGCGCCCAGACATCGGGGAGTTCACAGGGCACCCACCCTGTGAACTCCCCGATGTCTCGCGTCCACGCCCGTCGCGAGCGACGCGAAGGGCCGTCGGGCCTGGCCGCGCGCGTGGCACACCCTCGCCCGACGATCTACCGCCTGTCGGGGCTGTCATCGGCGTGTCGGGCCCGACAAGAGGTAGATCGTCCGGCGGGGTGGCGTAGGGACGGCCGCTCCCCGATGGCCGCGCCCGTCGGCGCCGCGGCCCGCCGGTTAGCGTCGAGACCCGTCCGCCCCGGCCAGCGGGGCGCTGGCTCCGGGAGCCGTCATGAGCAGCGTCGAGGTCGAGCACCACCCCGAGCAGCAGCGCTTCACCGCGACCGTCGACGGACAGAGCGCCCTGCTCGCCTACGTGCCCGGGGACGGCTCGGTGGCCATGACGCACACCCTCGTCCCGCGCGAGCTGGAGGGCCGGGGCATCGCTGGCGAGCTGACCCGCACCGCGGTGGCGTGGGCGCGCGAGCAGGGCCTGGAGATCGATGCGCAGTGCTCGTACGTGCGGCACTGGCTCAGCAAGGAGCGTGGAGACTGACCCGCCGGACACGGGCACAGCAGGCGTTCGGCCGGTACCGGGACGTAGCGGCGCAGCGGCGTGTCGGGGCTTGCCCGACCGCCTGACCGCTCCCTAGGGTGCCTGCCGTGAGCACCACCGTGGCGTTCGACCGCCTGACCAAGCGCTTCGGCGCGACGGTCGCCGTCGAGGGCCTGACCGAAACCGTCGAGCCTGGACGTGTCACCGGCTTCCTCGGACCGAACGGCGCCGGCAAGACCACCACGCTGCGGATGCTGCTCGGGCTCATCACCCCGACGGCGGGCGCCGCCACCTTCGACGGCAAGCGCTACGACGAGCTGACCGTGCCCACCCGCGAGGTGGGCACGCTGCTCGAGGCCACCGGCTTCCACCCCGGCCGCTCGGCCGTGAACCACCTGCGGGTGCTCGCCGTCGCCGCCGGCCTGCCCCGCTCGCGACCGACCGAGGTGCTCGAGCTGGTGGGGCTCGCCGAGGTGGCGGGGCGCAAGGTCGGCCAGTTCTCGCTCGGCATGCGCCAGCGGCTGGGCCTGGCGGCGGCCCTGCTGGGTGACCCGCCGGTGCTCGTGCTCGACGAGCCGGCCAACGGTCTGGACCCGCAGGGCATCCACTGGCTGCGCACCTTCCTGCGCGGGCTCGCGCAGGAAGGCCGCACGGTGCTGGTCTCCAGCCACATGCTCCCCGAGATGGAGCAGACCGCCGACGAGCTGATCGTACTGGCGAACGGCCGGCTGATCCGGCAGGGCGTGCTGGCCGACCTGCAGAGCGAGGGCGGGGGCGGCACCCGGGTGCGCACGCCGCAGGCCGAGCAGCTCGCCGCGCTGCTCAGCCAGGCCGGCCTGCCCGGCCGCTACCTGGGGCCGGAGGAGCTGCAGGTCGACGCCCAGCCCGAGCGCGTCGGAGAGCTCGCCGCGCAGCACGGCGTGGTCCTGCACCGCCTGGCGCCGACCGCGGGTGGCCTGGAGGACGTCTTCCTGTCGCTGACGAGCGGCACCGGTCCGACGGCAGGCTCCCCACCGCCCCCGCCGGCGCCGGTCGGGCAGGCACCCCGATGATGAACCTCGTCCGAGCCGAGCTGCTCAAGCTGCGCACGGTGCGCCTACCGCTGTGGCTGCTCGTCACGACGCTCGTGCTGACGCTGTTCAGCGTGGTCGCCACCGTGCTCACCGCAGGCCTGGACGGCAGCCCGATCCCGCGTGACTCGCCGGACCTGCTTGCGCTGGCTGCGGCGAGCGCAAGCAGCGGCAGCATCGTGCTGCTCATTCTCGGGATCATGGTCTTGACGCAGGAATTCCGCTTCGGGACCGCGACGCCCTCCTTCCTCGTGACACCCAAGCGCTGGAAGGTGCTCGTCGCCAAGCTCATCGGGGTGGCGATCGCCGGACTGGTCTTCGCTGCCATCGCCACCGTGGTGGCGCTGGTCGCCGCCGCCGCTCTGATCTCCTTGCGCGGCGACGCGCTCGTCTTCGACGGTCGAGTGGTCCAGGTGCTGCTCGGCGTAGGGCTGGTCATGCTGCTCTACGGCCCCATCGGTGTGGGCGTCGGCGCGCTCGTGCGCAACCAGATTGCCGCGATCGTCGGCGTGCTCGCCTTCACCTTCATCGTCGAGCAGCTCGTCATCGCCCTGTTGCCCGAGGTGGGTAGATCGCTACCGGGCGGGGCGGCGAACGCGGTGCTGCAGCTCGGCGAGGTCGCCACCACCAACGGCTCGCTGCCGCCGGTCTGGGGCGGCGCCCTGCTTCTCATCGGCTACGCGCTGGTGTTCTCCGCGCTCGGCGCGGCGCTGACGCTGCGCCGCGACCTCACGTGAGCGAGCCAGCTGCTCCGCGGGACGAGGACGTCTCGAGCCCGTAGCGGGGGCGCCGGCTGTCGCCCGTCGTCGGGCTCGCGCTCACCGTCGGCCTGGTCGTCGTCACCGCCGACGGCGCGCGGACGTGATTCGCGCTCGCTGCCGTGCTCGTCGCAGACCCGGTCGCGGGCCAGCTGGTGCACAGACCCTGCAGCACCGCGCGGTGGCCAAGCAACCACCACACTTGACCTGGAATGATCCCAAAGGATTGGGCGCAATCGTGATGGGGCAGTGCACACCCATCCGTCGGCGACCAGCCGCATCACGTTGGCGTGGCCGCAGCGAGCGCGAATTCAGCGTGCGTGCGGGCCACGCCCGCGTATCCACTGCCGGCCATCTGTGTGCCGCGCTCCCCCACCTGGCCTGGAGTCTTGATGTCCACCACCACGAATCTGGCTGCCGTCGACTTCGGCAGCACCGTCACCGACGGTCTGTCGACCATCGCGACCTTCATCCCGAAGCTCATCGGTTTTCTCATCATCCTGATCGTCGGCTACTTCATCGCCAAGATCGTGGCGAAGCTGCTCGACAAGGTCCTCGAGAAGGTCGGGTTCGACGATGCTGTCGAGAAGGGACCGGTCAAGAAGGCGCTGTCGAAGGGCTCCTTCGACGCCAGCGACATCGTCAGCAAGCTTGTCTTCTACGCGATCTTCATCCCGTTCCTCGCCGCGGCCGTGGGCACCCTCGGTATCGCAGCCCTGACCGAGCCGCTGAACGCCTTCATCCTGCTGATCCCGCAGATCATCGTGGCGGTCATCATCATCGTCGTCGGTGGCGTGGTCGCCGGCGCCCTGAAGAAGCTCGTGGAAGGCAGCCTCGGCGGACTGTCCTACGGCAAGATCCTGGCCAACGGCCTCAGCGTGCTGGTGTTCCTGTTCTTCCTCAAGGCCGCGCTCGACCAGGTCGGCATCGCCACCACGGTCACCGGTCCGATCCTGATCGCGATCCTCGCGACCGTGGCCGGAATCCTCATCGTCGGGGTCGGCGGTGGCCTGATCAAGCCCATGCAGTCGCGGCTGGAGCAGTCGCTGAACAAGGCCTCCGAGGAGGCCGGCAAGGCCAAGGGACAGGTGAAGTCGAACGCCGACGGCATGAAGGACAAGGCTCGCTCGGCCGGCGGCGGTTCGGACGCCAAGAGCGGTGGCGACTCCAGCTCGGTTCGTAGCGCGTCCGCGCCGCGATGACCGAACCGAGGAGGACACCCAACAAGGCGACCACCACCCAACCGGCGGAAAGCTCGCGCAAGGCCGCCCACAAGTCGCCGCTCGGCTGGTTGCCCTGGCTGCTGCTCGCCCTGCTGCTGCTGCTCATCGCCGGGATCATCGCGGCGCTGCTGCTGTTCAACAACGACGACGACAGCGTCGAGACGGCAGACGTGTCGGCCGGGGCGAGCGCACCGGCCGTCGCACCCGTGGTGCCCGACGTGTCGACGCCCGACCCCGACTTCTCTCCCCCGGTGGTCGACGTGTCATCCGCGCCGGACGCCTCGCCGCCTTCGGTCGACCAGGCCTCACCGCCGGCCGGCGCCACCGGGCAGGCCGACCTGCTGGTCGGTCAGCAGGACCTGCTCGCCCTGTCCGGCGGCTCGCTCGGCGGCACTGAAAGCGACGCCGTCACCGGCACCGCGACGGTGCAGTCGGTCGTCGCGGACAGCGGCTTCTGGGTCGGTCCCAGCGCCGACAAGCGGGTCTACGTCTTCCTGACCCGGCAGGCGCGTGGCGGGCGGGCCGAGTCGCCGTTCAAGGTCACGGCCGGCCAACAGATCGACATCACGGGCACGCTGCTACCGACCGTCGCCCACCAGGACGTCGTCGACGGCGTGACCGACGCCGAGGGACGCACCCTGCTCGATCGCCAGGGCCAGTACGTCAGCGCCTCCAAGGTCGACCTCGGCTGAGGCGCAGGCGACACGCTCGGCAAGGCTGCACGACGCCGGGCCCGCCGGGGGACGACCCTGCGGCGGGCCCGGCGCACCAGCGCCCGGCGCCCCGGACGGCGTCGGGTGAGAATCGTCGGATGACCGCACTGAACCGCTTCTCCCCCGCCACCCGGGCCTGGTTCACCGGGGCGTTCGCCGAACCGACGCCCGCGCAGGAGGGGGCCTGGGACGCGATCAGCTCAGGGCGGGACACGCTCGTCGTCGCGCCCACCGGCAGCGGCAAGACCTTGTCGGCGTTCCTGTGGTCGCTCGACCGGCTCGCATCGAGCCCACCGCCGGAGGACCCGCGCCACCGCTGCCGGGTGCTGTATGTCAGCCCGCTCAAGGCGCTGGCGGTCGATGTCGAGCGCAACCTGCGGGCGCCGCTGACCGGCATCCGCCAGGCGTCGGTGCGTCTGGACGTGCCGGTGCCGGACCTCACCGTCGGTATCCGCTCTGGCGACACCCCCGCCGACGAGCGGCGCCGCTTTGGCAAGACGCCCCCGGACGTGTTCATCACCACCCCGGAGTCGCTGTTCCTGGTGCTGACGAGTGCTGCGCGCGAGTCGCTGCGCGGCGTCGAGACGGTGATCATCGACGAGGTGCACGCGGTGTCCGGCACCAAGCGCGGCGCACATCTGGCCCTCTCGCTCGAACGGCTCGACGAGCTGCTCGACCGCCCGGCGCAGCGCATCGGCCTGTCGGCCACCGTCCGGCCGGTCGACGAGGTGGCGCGCTTTCTCGGCGGCAGCCGCGAGGTGGTCGTCGTGCAGCCGCCGAGCACGAAGACGATCGAGGTGCAGGTGGTCGTGCCCGTGGAGGACATGAGCCAGCTCGGGAGAAACGGCATGGGCGAGCCGACCGGGCCGGTGCACGGCGGATCGGCCGCGGGCGCCGAGCCACGGGCGTCGATCTGGCCGGCGGTCGAGGAGCGCATCGTCGACCTGATCGAGAGCCACCGGGCCACCATCGTGTTCAGCAACAGCCGGCGGCTGGCCGAGCGGCTCACCAGCCGACTGAACGAGATCGCGACCGAGCGGGCGTACGCGCCCCCTGCTGGCGAGCTGCTCGCGCTCGACGACGGGCACGGCAGCGCAGCCGCGAACCCCGACGCTGCGGACCGCCCCGCGGGCTCGTCGGGCGTCAAGCCGTTCGGTGCGTCTTTCCAGCGCGGGCCGGCGCAGTCCCCGGGACAGAGCGGCACGGGCACCGGTGTCGCCTGGGGCAACGGCCTGGGGTCGGACAGTCACCTCTTGCTTGCGTCCGGCGAAACGCAGGGCGTCGTCGAGATCGCCCGCGCCCACCACGGCTCGGTGAGCCGCGAGCAGCGGCTGCAGACCGAGGAAGCACTGAAATCCGGCCGGCTGCCCGCAGTCGTCGCGACCTCGAGCCTCGAGCTGGGCATCGACATGGGCGCGGTCGACCTGGTCGTGCAGGTCGAGTCGCCGCCGTCCGTCGCCTCCGGCCTGCAGCGGGTCGGCCGGGCCGGGCACCAGGTCGGCGCCGTCAGCCGCGGCATCATCCTGCCGAAGTACCGGGGCGACCTCGTGCAGTGCGCGGTGGTGGCCGAGCGGATGGTCGCACTCCAGGGGACCGGCATCGAGGCGACGACCTACCCGCGCAACCCGCTCGACGTGCTCGCCCAGCAGATCGTCGCGATGTGCGCCCTCGACTCCTGGCAGGTCGACGAGCTGGCCGCCCTCGTCCGTCGCTCCGCGCCCTTCGCGGCGCTGCCGCAGTCGGCGCTCGAGGCGGTGCTCGACATGCTGTCCGGCCGCTACCCGTCCGACGACTTCGCCGAGCTGCGGCCGCGCATCACCTGGGACCGGGTCACCGGCACGCTCGCCGGTCGGCCGGGGGCCCAGCGGCTCGCGGTGACCAGCGGCGGCACGATCCCCGACCGCGGCATGTTCGGCGTCTTCCTGGCCGGCGGGGGCGAGGGGGCCAAGCAGTCGCGGGTCGGCGAGCTCGACGAGGAGATGGTCTACGAGTCGCGCGTCGGCGACGTGTTTCTGCTCGGCAGCAGCGCGTGGCGCATCGAGGACATCACGCACGACCGCGTCGTCGTCACGCCGGCGCCGGGGCAGCCGGGACGGATGCCGTACTGGCACGGCGACGCCGCCGGCCGTCCGCTCGAGCTGGGTCGGGCGCTCGGGGCGTTCCTGCGCGAGGTCGCCGCCGTCACCAAGGAAGAGGCTGTCGCCCGGCTGACCGAAGCCGGGCTCGACCCGAGCGCCGTCGAGAACCTGCTCGCCTACCTCGCCGAGCAGCGCGAGGCCACCGGCACATTGCCCGACGACCGCACGATCCTCGTCGAGCGGTTCCGCGACGAGCTCGGCGACTGGCGCCTCGCCATCCACTCGCCCTTCGGCGCGCAGGTGAACCAGCCGTGGGCGCTGGCTCTTTCGGCCCGGCTGCGCGAGACGTACGGCGTCGATGTGCAGTCCATGCACTCCGACGACGGCATCGTCGTGCGCCTGCCCGAGACCGAGACGGCGCCGGACGGCAGCGTCGCGGTCTTCGCGCCTGACGACGTCGAGCCGGCCGTGCAGGCCGAGGTCGGCGGCAGCGCGCTGTTCGCCAGCCGCTTTCGCGAGTGCGCCGCCCGCGCGCTGCTGCTCCCCCACCGCAACCCGACGCGTCGCACGCCGCTGTGGCAGCAGCGCCAACGCAGCGCCCAGCTGCTGAGCGTGGCGAGCCAGTACGGCAGCTTCCCCGTCGTGCTCGAGACGATGCGCGAGGTGCTGCAGGACGTCTTCGACGTGCCCGGCCTGGTGCAGCTGATGAAAGACGTCGAGGCGCGCCGGGTGCGCCTGGTCGAGGTCGAGACGCAGCAGCCGTCGCCGTTCGCCCGCTCGCTGCTGTTCGGCTACATCGGCGCCTTCATGTACGAGGGCGACGCACCGCTCGCCGAGCGCCGCGCCCAGGCGCTCTCTCTCGACAGCGCGCTGCTGGCCGAGCTGCTCGGCCAGGCCGAGCTGCGCGAGCTCATCGACGACAGCGCGCTGGCCGAGGTCGAGGCCGAGGCCGAGGTGCAGCGTCTCGCCGAGGGCCGCCGGGTCAAGGACTTCGAGGGCGTGGCCGACCTGTTGCGGGTGCTCGGCGACCTGTCCACGGACGAGGTCGTCGCCCGCGGCGGCGAGCCTGCGTGGCTGGTCGAGCTCGAGGGTCAGCGACGGGTGCTGCGGGTGCGCATCGCCGGACAGGAGCGCTGGGTGGCGGTCGAGGACGCCGGCCGGCTGCGCGACGCGCTCGGCGCCGCCCTGCCCGTCGGGGTCGCCGAGGCCTTCCTCGAACCGGTGAAAGACCCGGTGGGCGACCTCGTCTCGCGCTACGCCCGTACGCACGGCCCGTTCCATCCGGGCGAGGTCGCCGTGCGCCTCGGCATCGGCGTGGCCGTGGTCGAGAACGCGCTCGCGCGGCTGTCGACGTCCGGCCGGGTGGTGCACGGCGAGTTCCGGCCCGGCGGCACCGGGCTCGAGTGGTGCGACGCCGAGGTGCTGCGTTCGCTGCGCCGGCGGTCCCTGGCCAAGCTGCGCAAGGAGGTGGAGCCCGTCCCGCCCGACGCACTGGCCCGCTTCCTGCAGCAGTGGCAGGGGGTTTCCGGCGGCGGTAGCTGGCCCCAGACGAGGGACAGCATGGATGCGCTGGTGCGCGCGGTCGAGCAGCTGCAGGGCGCGTCGGTGCCGGCGTCCGCGCTCGAGACGCTGGTGCTGCCCTCTCGAGTGCCGGGCTATCAGGGCTCGCTGCTCGACGAGCTGACGGCGTCCGGCGAGGTGCTGTGGGCGGGGCAGGGCAGCCTGCCGGGCAACGACGGCTGGGTCTCGCTGCAGCTGGCCGACTCGGCCGAGCTGCTGCTGCCGCCGCTGGCCGAGCTGTCGTCGACGCCGGTGCACGATGCGGTGCTCGAGGCGCTCGACGGCGGACAGGCGCTGTTCTTCCGGCAGCTCTCCGACCGGGTCGGCGCGACCGACGACACCGCGCTCGCCGCGGTGCTGTGGGAGCTGGTCTGGGCAGGTCACCTCACCAACGACACGCTCGGCCCGCTGCGGGCGCTGCTCGGCACCGGCCGTACGACGCACACCGCCAAGCGCGGGCCGGTGCGGCAGCGCTCTCGCTACTCGGCTCACCGTGGGCGTCCCGTCATGCCGACGCGCAGCGGTCCGCCGACGGTCGCCGGCCGGTGGTCGCGGCTGCCTGGGCGTGACCGTGACACCACCCGGCGCACGCACGCGCTGGCCGAGGCGCTGCTCGAACGGCACGGCGTCGTGACGCGCGGGTCGGTCGTCGCGGAGAAGGCGCCGGGCGGGTTCGCCGCCGTCTACACGGTGCTCAAGGCCTTCGAGGAGGCCGGCCGGGTGCGGCGCGGCTACTTCGTCGAGGGGCTCGGCGCCGCGCAGTTCGCCGCCCCCGGCGCCGTCGACCGGATGCGGGCGCTGGCTGCCGCCACACCCGCGGCCGACGAGCCGCTGTGGGAGTCGCCCGTGCCCGGCGGCTGGGACGCCTCGCCGGCGATGGCTCGCCAGCGGCAGCGCCGCGACGAGGCCCGCGCCGTCGTGCTCGCGGCGAGCGACCCGGCCAACCCGTACGGCGCGGCGCTGCCCTGGCCGGAGCGCGAGACCGGCGCCGAGGAAGGCCGGGGCCACCAGCCGGCGCGCAAGGCCGGCGCCCTTGTGGTGCTCGTCGACGGCAAGCTGGTGCTCTACGTCGAGCGCGGCGGCAAGACGATGCTCTCGTTCTCGGCCGACGAGGGCTGCGTCGCTCCGGCCGCCGACGCCCTGGCGCTGGCCGTGCGCGACGGAGCGCTCGGGCGGCTGACCGTCACCAAGGCCGACGGCGAGGCCGCGCTGACCAGTCCTCTCGGCCTCGCGCTCGAGGCGGCCGGGTTCCGGCCGACACCGCGCGGGCTGCGGCTGCGCGCCTGACGTGTCCGTCGTCCCGAGAGGGGCAGGCACAGCGTAGATCTCGACAAAGGAGGGCTGGCGACGATGCGCACACCGCGGACCCGCGCTGCCACCTGCGCATCGGTGGCCGCTGGCCTGCTGCTCACCGGGTGCACCGCCGGCGCCAGCACGAGCGGGGGTACGACGCCGCCCGCGTTGACGCCCGGAGCCACGAAGTCGGCGCAGGCCAGCGCCTCCTCGTCGCCGTCGTCCGGGCAGGCCGCCGGCGGGACGCTGGCACAGGTGCCCGACCTGGTGCGCCGCCTCGAGCCGTCGGTCGTCACGATCTTCACGAGCACCGGGCTCGGCAGCGGCGTCGTCTACAAGGCCAACGGCACGATCGTGACGAACGAGCACGTCATCCGGGGCGCGCAGGAGGTCACCGTCGCCTTCGCCGACGGCCGCCGCGTGCCGGGCGAGGTGCTCGCCAGCGACATCGGCACCGACCTGGCCGTCGTGCGCACCGAGCGCACCGGCCTGCCCGTGCCGACCTACCAGCAGAAACTGCCGGAGGTCGGTGAGCTGGCGATCGCGCTCGGCAGCCCGCTCGGCTTCCAGAACACCGCGACGGCCGGCATCGTCTCCGGGTTGGGCCGAGAGATCCCGGGGTCGGCGTCGCAGTCGAGCTCGCTGGTCGACCTCATCCAGACCGACGCGGCGATCTCGCCGGGCAACTCCGGCGGCGCCCTGATCAACGGCACGGGCGAGGTCGTCGGGATCAACGACGCCTACCTTCCCCCGACGAGCGGCGCGGTCTCGATCGGTTTCGCGATCCCCAGCGCGACCGTCGTCGACGTCGCGGACCAGCTGCTCGCCACCGGCAAGGTGACGAGCCCCTACCTCGGTGTCGCCCTCAAACAGATCACCGCCGAGATCGCGCAGCAGTTCCGGATCGAGCAGCCGGGCGTGCTGGTGCAGGCGGTCGAGCCGGGCAGCCCGGCGGCCCAGGCCGGCCTCGAGCCCGGTGACGTGCTCACCGGCATCGGTGGCGCCCGGGTGCGCAGCGTCGAGGAGTTCCTCGGCGAGCTGCGCCGGCTCAAGATCGATCAGCAGGTGGCGCTCGTACGGGTGCGCAACGGCACGCCCGAGACCGTCACGCTGACGCTCGGCTCGCGCACGAACTGACGCGTCGCCCCGTCGAGGCGACGACCGTGCTCGACCTGCGTCTCCCGCAGGGCGTTCAGCACAGTGGTCAGGGCGCGCAGGTCGGCGCGCACCTCCGAGACGTCCCGGTCCGCGTCGTCCACAGGCGCCGCCTGCGGCACAGTGACCGGGTGCGCGACGAGCGGCTGGCCGAGACGGGACGCACCTACGACGGCATCGCGGCCGAGTACGCCGCGGGGTCGACCACCTCGACCGAGGTGGCAGCCTTCCGCGACCGCAGCGCGGACCGGATGTGCGGCACGGTCGCCGATCTCGGCTGCGGGCCGGGGCAGCACGCCGAGGCGCTCGCCGCCCGCGGGCTGGGTGTCGTCGGGCTCGACGTCTCGGTCGCCATGCTGCGCCTGGCCGCGGCCCGCGGTGTCCCGGTCGTGCGCGGCGACCTGCGGCGTCCCCCGGGCTGGCAAGTCGACGACGTGGGCACCCGGCAGTCGCACCGCACCTGGCTGACGGTGCTGGCGAGCGCCCGATGAGCCGGTCCAGCGTCGACCTGAACGCCGACGTGGGCGAGTCGTACGGCCGCTGGTCGCTCGGTGATGACGAGGCCCTGCTCGCGGTCGTCACGAGCGCGAACGTCGCGTGCGGCGCCCACGCCGGCGACGCCACGACCATGCGCCGCTCCTGCGAGCTGGCCGTGCAGCACGTCGTGCGGGTCGGGGCGCAGGTGGGCTACCGCGACCTGGCCGGCTTCGGGCGGCGCTTCGTCGACATCGACCCGGACGAGCTGGCCGACGACGTCGTCGTGCAAATCGGCGCGCTCGAGGCAGCCGCGCGGGTGGCCGGCACGCGCGTCAGCTACGTCAAGCCGCACGGCGCGCTCTACCACGCGGTCGTCACCCACGAGGCGCAGGCGGCGGCGGTCGTGGCGGCGGTCCGGGCCTACGACCCCGGGCTCGTCGTCGTCGGTCTGCCGGGGTCGGCGCTACTCGAGCTGGTCGGGCGCGGCGGGCTCGCCGTCGTGCGTGAGGGCTTCGCCGATCGGGCCTACACCGGCAGCGGGACGCTGGTCGACCGGCGGCTTGCCGGTGCGGTGCTGCACGACCCGGAGGCGATCGCGGGCCGCGCGGTGCGGATGGTGCGCGAGGGCGTCGTCGAAGCGGTGGACGGGGCGTTGGTCGAGCTGGCCGTCGACACCGTGTGCCTGCACGGCGACACGCCGGGCGCCGTACAGATCGCCCGCGCCGTGCGCGCCGCACTGGAGGCGGCGGGAATCGCGGTTCGCGCCTGACGGTCCCCACGCCCCACAGTCGCTCAGCCAGGGGCTGCCGAGATCGGCTGCGGAGAACGCGGGACCGGCACCGACAGCTCGCCGGCCAGCAGCGTGTCGACGTCCACCGGTCGGCCGAAGTACCAGCCCTGCCCCATGTCGACGCCGAGCGCGGCGAGGGCCGTCGCGTCCTGCTCGGTCTCGACGCCCTCGGCGACCACCGCCGCCCCGAAGCCCCGGCCGAAGCCGACCAGAGCGTGCACGAGCGTCGACAGCACCGGGTCGGCGCCGAGGCCGGTGACGATGCTGCGGTCGAGCTTGATGACGTCGGGCCGGGTCAGTACGATGTGCCGCAACGAGGAGAAGTCGGCGCCCACGTCGTCGATGGCCAGGCGCGTCCCCGCCGCCCGCAGGGGCTCGAGCGCGGCGTGCAGCAGGTAATAGTCCTCGACCTGGTCGTGCTCGGACAGCTCGAGCAGCACCCGGGACAACGGCAGGCGGGTCAGCAGCCCAGCGACACCGTCCGTGAGCAGTGTCGCCGGTGAGACGTTCATGGCGACGTAGCCGCCGAGCCGGTCCAGGTGCCCCGCCGCGCCGACCAGAGCCTTGAGCTCGAGCAGGGTCGCCGCCGCCTGGGCCAGTACGCGCAGCAGTGCCTGGTCCCGCTGGCTCAGCGCCTTGTCCGAGCTGAAGCCGGCAGCGCAGAACGTGCCGTAGCGGGTGCCGTCGGACAGCACCACCGGCACCGAGACGTAGCTGCGCAGACGCGGCATGCGCGCGGCCGGCAGCTTCATCGCGTCGGGGTACTTGCGCAGATCGGGGATGACGGCCGGCAGCTTGTCGTCCCAGATCGCCTGGCACAGCGACGTCGCCTGGTCGTAGCTCTTGCCGTCCTTGAACAGCAGCGGCATGGAGGACTCGACCACCTGCAGGTGCTGGGTGGTGCCGTCCATCCGCGACAGAAAGGCAAGGCTCAGGTCCAACGACTCGCGGGCCGTCGCGAGCAGCCCCCCGACCTGCTGCTCGACGTCGGTCCGGGTGTGGCGCACGTGCTCGGTCTCGGCACCGACCTCCGCCGACTTGACGCCGCTGTCCCCGCCGACGCACCCCCCGTCGGCAGCCGCCGAGAAACCGGAACGCCTCTGGAGGCAACCGGGCGGGTCCGCCGTGCGTCAGGGAGGAAAGGACGCTCCTCACCCCGGAGGCCCACCGTGCGACGTGCTCTGCTCCGCCACCTGCCGATGCTCGCCGTGCTGGCCTGCGTGCTGGCGCTCGCCTTCTTGGTCGCGCTTACCCCGGTGGTGCTGGCCGCGGACGCCGGCTCGTGGTCCCGCCCGTGACCGCTCGGTCGCTGACACGCCGGCCTGTCGACGAGCTACGTCCCGCGGAGACCGCCACCGGGCCGCGCGCCGCGCCCCACACGGGCGCAGCTCACGAAAACCCCGAGCGTGTGCGCCCGCACGACCCGCGCGCCGACTCGACGGGCGGCGTCGAAGCCCTTGTCGATGCGGTAGCGGGTCGGGTACGTCGGTCCTGCCCCGTCGCGGATGTTGTCGTCCAGACCGAGCCAGTACATGTTGACGCCGGCGAAGCGCCACGGCCGACCCTCGAGCAGCAGCTGGGAGCCCGTGCGCGTGACGCACGGGTTCGGATCGGCCCCGACGACCTGACCCGCTCGCTGCGGCTCCCCGTCGTCGGCCGACGCCGCGTGCGAGGCGGCCGGCGCCGAGAGCGCCAGGAGCAACAGCAGCAGTGTCGTCACTCGGCGAGGGCGCTTCACCCAGCCCATATCGGCAGCGCCGGGCCACCCTGGAGGCACCGGGCCCACTTCTCCGGGTGCGGACGCGCCTTTGCGGCTCGGCGAGGCAACGACGAGCGCCGATCGGCCCGCTGTGCTGGCGGTCGCCGTCCTGGTCGCCCTCATGCCGACGGTGCGTGCCGCGGATGCCGGCTCATGGGCCCGCCCCTGTGCTCCTCGGACGGGTCCTTGCGAGGACGCCTCAGGCCGGCCAGTCCAGGCCGGCCACCACCTCGGCAGCCGACCAGCCCAGCAAAACGCTGACCTCGGCGCGCTCGTAGGAGCCGCCGTGACGCACCAGCATCTGCGCGGTGCGCTCGAGCGGGTCCAGCACCCACACCTCGTCGACCTCGTGCGCGGCGTAGAAGTCCAGCTTCGCGTAGCTCTCGTCATCGGGGCTGAGGACCTCGACCACGAGCGCGGCGGTGGGCATGTACAGCCGCCGCTCACCCGTCCGGTGATAGCCGAGGTCAGGGATGCGGTAGTCGAGCGGGCCGTCACCCAGGTTGAACGAGCCGCCGGCCCGCAGCCCACCTGCGGCTGCTGCCTCACGCAGCAGGAGCACCAGCTGCATCGCCAGATCACCGTTGCGGGCGTGCTCGTACGGCGCCACGTGGAGCACCCCCTCCCAGACCTCGTCCCGGCCGTCCTGCCCCAGGGCGCGGCGCTGCGCCAGCCAGTCGTCGAGGACCTGTGGCAGACCGTGGACGACGGTGGGCATGCGCCGATGCTAGGTCTCGCCTGCGCGCCGCCGACCTTCTTGTCCCTGTCCCCTGCCCTCGGCCGCCCTCGGCCCCTGCCCCTGCCCCTGCCCTGGCTCCGGCCCCGACGATCTCTTGCGTCGCGACGTGGCAGGTGACACGCCGGCGTGTCCGCTGCCGACCCGTTAACGAGATGATCCTCTCGTGCCGGTCGTGTGGCGGGCGCCAAGGGGCGGTGGAAAAGGCGCCACCGACCGCGCTGGCGGCCCGGGCTCGGCCAGGAGGCGAGCGCAACGGGCTCGCCAGGGGGCGAGCGGAGCGAGGGACGGGCGGTCGACGGGGGCGGTGCGCGGCCGGACGCCTGCCGGCAGACGCACGACACGCCGGCGTGTCGCTCCCACTGTCCCACCTGTCCCCGCCGTAGCGTGTGAGTCTTTGGCTACTACTTGTCACATGCGTCTCTCCTGCGTACGGTGCGTCCGACCCCCCTCGGACCACGCTCGGAGCTGTGCATGCCTCAGGACCACACCCACGCCCGCCCGCCGCGCCGGGTGCGCACGACCAGTCGCTGGGGCCTCCCGCGTTCCCGGCCGGTGCTGGCATTGAGCGTGCTCGCCGTCGTGGGCCTGCTCGTCACCGCCGGCTCCCCCTCGCTCATCACGATCCGCAAGGGCGACACGCTGTGGGACCTCGCCCGCACGCACGGCACCAGCGTCAGTGTGCTCAAGCAGCTCAACGGCCTGGACGGCAACGGCACCATCTATGCCGGCCGCTCCCTGCGGCTGCCGGGCGGTGGCGGCGGCCCGGTCGCGTCCGCGGCTGGTCCGGCGCGCAGCCAGGGCACCTACGTCGTGCGCAGCGGTGACACGCTGAGCCACGTCGCGGTGCGTTTCGCCACCTCGGTGCGCGCGCTGCAGTCGGCCAACCGGCTGTCGAGCACCCGCATCCGCATCGGGCAGCGCCTCACCATCCCCGGCAGCACCTCGGTGCGGGCCGCGGGCGGCGGGGTGCAGCGCGTCCCCACGACCAACGCGGGACGCACCATCCCGACGAGCGTGCAGCGCAGCGTCGCCCAGAACCGGGCGACGCTGGCGGCCCGCAGCCACCCCTCCAAGGCCACCGTGCGGCGCATGGTCGCCGACACCGCTCGGCGCAACGGGGTGCCGGTGTCGCTCGCGGTCGCCGTCGCCTACCAGGAGAGCGGCTTCCAGCAGCGGGTCGTGTCCGGCGTCAACGCCATCGGCGTCATGCAGGTGCTGCCCTCGACCGGCGCGGTGCTGAGCCGGCAGCAGGGCCGTGGTCTGGACCTGCTGAGCACCCAGGACAACATCACCGCAGGCGTCCTGCTGCTGCGCCAGCTGCTGCGCTCCACCGGCTCGACCGACAAGACCCTTGCCGGCTACTACCAGGGTCTCGGCTCGATCTCCCGCAAGGGCGTGCTGCCGCAGACCCGCAGCTACATCACGAGCATCCACGCCCTGCAAGCGCGCTTCCGCAACGGCTAGCCATGCGGGCCACGGCCCGCGCGCCGCGCTGATCAACCGCTCCTGCCCGCCTACCATGCGGCCGTGGACACCGTTGCGGTCGACCCGCTCGTGGGCCGCCTGGTCGACGGCCGGTACCGGCTCGACCGGCACCTCGCCCGCGGCGGGATGGCCACCGTCTACGCCGCCACCGACACCCGGCTCGAGCGCTCGGTCGCGGTCAAGCTCATGCGCGGCGCGCTCGCCGACGACCCCGAGTTCGTGCAGCGCTTCGCCCGCGAGGCGCTGGCCGCGGCCCGCCTGACCTCGCGGCACACCGTGGCGGTCTACGACCAGGGCACCGACGCGTCCGGCACGGCCTACCTGGTGATGGAGCTCGTCGACGGCCACACCCTGCGCGACGTGCTCGAGTCCGAGGGCGCGCTGCCCCCGGCGCGGGCGATGGCCCTGCTCGACCCGGTGCTGCGGGCGCTCGCCGCGGCGCACGAGGCGGGGGTCGTCCACCGCGACATCAAGCCCGAGAACGTGCTGCTGTCGACCGACGGCCGGGTCAAGGTGGCCGACTTCGGGCTGGCCCGGGCGGTCGAGGCCAGCAACGCCACGGCGACGACGGGGCTGCTGATCGGCACCGTCGCCTACCTGGCGCCCGAGCAGGTCGAACAGGGGCGCGCCGATCCGCGCACCGACGTCTACGCCGCGGGCATCCTGCTCTGGGAGCTGCTGACCGGGGCGCCGCCCTACGGGGGCCCGAGCCCGCTGGCGATCGCCTACCGGCACGTCAACGAGGACGTCGCGCCGCCCAGCGCGGTCGTGACCGGCGTCCCGACCGCCCTCGACGCGCTCGTCGTGCGGGCCACCCGGCGTGACCCGGGGCTGCGGCCGGCCGACGGTGCGGCGTTCCTCGCCGAGTTGCAGGAGGCCCGGGCCGACCTCACGGGCGCCGCCCCGACGGGAAAGGGCCGACAGCCGACCCTCGTCGTGCCCCGACCCGGGCCTACGAGCCGCCGCACCGTCCCGGACGGCGACGCATCGAGGCCGCGTCGTCGGGGCGCCGCCCGGCTGGCCGTCCTGCTCGTCGCCCTGCTGCTCCTGATCGGGGGCACGCTCGGTGGCGCCGCGGCGCTGACGACCACCACGCCCGACGTCGTGGGAGCACCGCAGGAGCAGGCGGCGCAGCGGCTGAGCGCGGCCGGCCTGTCGGTCGAGCTGCTACCACCGCGCTACGACACCACCGTCCCCGAGCAGCGCGTCGTCGTCCAGCAGCCGGCGCCGGGTGAGCGGCTGCGGCGTGGCGGCACGGTAGGGCTGAGCACCAGCCTCGGGCCGCCGACGCGCACCGTGCCGACGCTCATCGGGCTGCCGCAGCAGCGCGCCAGCGCGGCCGTCGTACAGGAGGGGCTCACGCTCGGCCCCGTCCGGCAGCGGTACGACAGCGCCCCCGAGGGCGAGGTGCTGGCGGCCGAACCTGCGCAGGGCAGCACGCTGAAGCCGGGCAGCGCGGTGTCGCTCGTCGTCAGCAAGGGCGTCGAGCTGCTCCCCGTCCCCGACGTCGCCGGGCAGCAGCAAGCCGCCGCCGGAAAGGCGGTGCGCGACGCCGGCCTGTCGCCCGAGACCTCGACGGCCTTCAGCGACGACGTCCCGGCCGGTGACGTCGTGAGCCAGACCCCCGCATCCGGGCAGGCGGCGCGCGGCTCGCTCGTGGCGCTCGTCGTCTCCAAGGGGCCCGACCTCGTGGCCGTCCCGACGGTCACCGGCGACTCGCGCAAAAAGGCCGCAGCCACGATCCGGGCGGCCGGTCTCGTCCCGACTTTCACGGTGGTGCTCGGCTTCGGGCCCGAGCAGGTGCTGCGCACCGATCCCGGCCGCGGCAAGAAGGTCACGCGCGGGTCGACCGTCACGGTCTACCTGTTCTGAGCATCCGGCAGACCCGCCACCCCGGCTCTGGCACGCTGGTCGGATGCCGCCGCGCAAGCCGTCTCCCGTCGGGGCGCACGTGCCCGTCTCGGGCGGTCTGGTCAAGGCGCTCGCCTACGCCCGCGAGATCGGTGCGGGCGCCGTGCAGGTCTTCGTCAGCAACCCCCGCGGCTGGAAGCCCAGTGCCGGAGACCCCGAGCAGGACGCCGCCTTCGCGCGCGGCTGCGGCGACGCCGGCCTGCCGGTCTTCGTGCACGCGCCGTATCTGGTCAACTTCGGCTCCCCCACCGCGGCGACGCTCAGCCGGTCGGTCGAGGCTGTTCAGCACGCCCTCGGCCGGGCGCAGGCGATCGGCGCGCGCGGCGTCGTCGTCCACGCCGGCAGCGCCGTGGCGTGCGCGCACCGCGACGAGGCCATGGCGCAGCTACGCAGCCACCTGCTGCCGATACTGCGCGCCGCCGACCCCGATGGTCCCCGGCTGCTCGTCGAGCCGACCGCCGGCGGCGGCGAGGCGCTGGCGGCCACCGTGCAGGCGCTCGGGCCGTGGTTCGACGAGCTCGATGCGCACCCCTTGCTCGGGGTGTGCCTGGACACCTGCCACGCCTACGCGGCGGGGCACGACGTCGCGCAGCCGGGCGGCATGAAGCGCGCCCTCGACGCGCTGGTGCGCACGGTGGGGCGCGGGCGCCTCGCCCTCGTGCACGCCAACGACTCCAAGGACCCATTGGGCAGCACCCGCGACCGGCACGAGGCCATCGGCCAGGGGCACATCGGCAAGGACGGCTTCGCCGAGCTGTTCCGGCACCCCGCCACGCGCGGCGTGCCGGTCGTCATCGAGACGCCGGGCGACGCCGCGGCGCACCGGCGCGACGTCGAGCTGCTGTGCGCGCTGCGCGACAGCTGAAGGCCCGGGGCGCGTCCGCGCCGTCCGGCAGGCCGCCCACCACGCGGGTAGCGTCCGGCCCGTGGTCGTGGTCATGCGTCCCGGCGCAGACCCCGGGCAGTTGCAGGCGGTCGTCGACCGCGTCGAGCAGGCCGGCGGCTCGGCCTTCGTCAGCCGGGGCGTGCAGCGCACCATCGTCGGTCTCGTCGGTGACGTCGTCGCCTTCGCCGGGCTCGACCTGCGCGCGATGCCGGGCGTCGCGGAGGTCATGCGGGTCACCAAGCCGTACAAGCTCGTCAGCCGGGAGAACCACCCGGACGCCTCGACGATCACGCTCGGGGCGACCGGCGGCGCGCAGGCGCACATCGGACCGTCACGCTTCGTCCTGATCGCCGGCCCCTGCGCCGTCGAGACGCGCGAGCAGACCTTCCAGGCCGCGCAGATGGCCAAGGACGCGGGTGCGACCGTGCTGCGGGGCGGCGCCTTCAAGCCCCGCACGTCGCCCTACGCCTTCCAGGGCCTGGGCGTACGGGGGCTCGAGATCCTCGCCGAGGCCCGCGAGCGCACCGGCCTGCCGGTGGTCACCGAGGTGGTCGACCCGAGCGACGTGCCGGTCGTCGCCGAGCACGCCGACATGCTCCAGATCGGCACCCGCAACATGCAGAACTTCCCGCTGCTGCAGGCCGTCGGCGCCTCGCACAAGCCGGTGATGCTCAAGCGCGGGCTGTCGGCCACCTACGAGGAGTGGCTGATGGCGGCCGAGTACATCGCCCAGCGCGGCAACCTCGACATCGTGCTGTGCGAGCGCGGCATCCGGACCTTCGAGACGGCCACCCGCAACACCCTCGACGTGACCGCCGTGCCGATGGTGCACGCCCTGTCGCACCTGCCGGTCGTCGTCGACCCGTCGCACAGCGCCGGCCAGCGCGAGCTCGTCGTCCCGCTCGCCCGGGCCGCCATCGCCGCCGGCGCCGACGCCGTCATGGTCGACGTGCACGCCGATCCCACCGCCGCGCTGTGCGACGGTCCGCAGGCGCTCTACGGCGACGAGCTGCACGCGCTCGCCCGAGCGTGCCGCGAGCTGCCGCCGCTGCTCGGGCGCACCTGCGCCGGCGCCGCCGCCCTGCCCGCCGGCGCGCCCTAGGCTCTACCACCGTGAAGCGGGCACCGCAGCCGGGCGGCACCCCTGCCGACGACCTGATCGCCGTGGTCGGGATCCATCTCGCCCCGGCCCACGACCTCGCGCGGCGGCTCGGCTGCACGCCGGAGCAGGCCCTCGCGGTCGTCTCACGCAGCGCGCTCGACCTCGTCGACGTCGTCGCCGCGATCCCCGAGACGGTGCCGGACCGGGTCGGGTGGTGGATGGCCCGCACCCGGGTGCTCGCCGACGACGCCCGCGCACCACGTCGCGGCCCGGAGCCCGCTCCTGCCGGCGGCGGCGTGCTGGGCTCCGACGACAGCCAGCAGCTGCTCGCCGGTGCGCTGGAGCGGCTGGACGAGCCGCGCCGGGTGGCGCTGCTGCTGCGTGACGCCTACGGCCTGCCGGCGGCCACCGTCGCCGCCGCCCTGTTCGCCGGGACGGGCGAGGACCGCGACGGCGCGGCAGCGCTCGAGGTGGTTGCCGAGGCCCGGCTGGCTCTGCTGTCGCTGGTCGACGGCGAGCCCGTGCCCGAGAACGCTGGGCACGTGCCGCTGGCCGCGCTCGCCCGCCTCGACGAGGACGGCAAGCGCAACCCGCGGGACGCCGCCGCCCGCCGGCACGCGGCGACGTGCGCGTCGTGCCGGGCGCTCGCCGACGCCCAGGGGCGGGCCTGTCTGCTGCTCCTCGGGCTCGCCCTGGCCGGCCTCGACGAGGACGCGCACGCCGAGGTGCTCGCGACGGTCACCGAGCGTGCCGGGGTTCTGCTGCCCCCCGGGCCGCCGGCCGGTCACCGCAGCGAGCGCTGGCCCGTCTCTCCGCTGATGGCCGTCACCGGGGTGGTCCTGGCGCTCGCAGCGGGGGTCGGTGTCGGGTTGCTGCTCAGCCGCGACGCCGGGCCCGTGACGCTCGTGCAGGCCGACGGCTCGCTGCCGCCCGGCACCCGGCTGCTCTCGCCCAGCCCGGCGCCGAGCACCCGCCCCACGACCGTCGCGTCGGTGGCGCCGTCGCCGCCGCAGACCTCGGTGTTCGTCTACTCCTCCCCCGCGCCGCCGCGCCGGCCCGAGCGGCCGGCGCCCGCGACGGCCGTGACGCTCACACCCACCAGCGGCCCGAACGGCACGTCGGTCCAGGTACGCGGCAGCGGCTTCACCGCGGGCGCGTCGGTACGGCTCGCCTACCTCGACGCGCAGGGCCGGGCCACCGGCTCCGAGGCCGAGGCGACTGCGGACGCGGGCGGCGCCTTCACCGCCGAGATCGCCGCGCAAGACCCGGCCGGCCAGCCGGGGGCGCACGAGGTGCGGGCCCGGGCCGGTGGGCGCACAGCCACGGCCACCTTCACCGTCGAGCCCTGATCGGCCGAGCGCCGGTCGGCCCAGCGCCGGTCGGCCCAGCGCCGGTCGGCCCAGCGCCGCTCGGCCATCCCGAAGCGCTCAGCGGTCGCGGCGGGCCTGCAGCATCTCGGCGACGAGGAAGGCCAGCTCGAGTGCCTGGTTGGTGTTGAGCCGTGGGTCGCAGGCGGTCTCGTAGCGCCCGGCGAGGTCGGCGTCGGTGAGCTGCTGCGCCCCGCCGAGACACTCGGTGACCGCGTCTCCCGACAGCTCGACGTGCACCCCACCCGCCCACGACCCGAGGTCGGCGTGCACCTCGAAGAAGCCACGCACCTCGTCCATCACGTCGTCGAAGTGCCGGGTCTTGTACCCGTTCGCGCTCTCGCGGGTGTTGCCGTGCATCGGATCGCACTCCCACACGACGCTGCGCGGGCCGCGGGCGTCCTCGACCGCCTCGACGAGCGCGGGCAGCACGTCGCGCACGCGGGCGGCGCCCATGCGGCTGATCAGTGTCAGCCGGCCGGGCTGCATAGCCGGGTCGAGGCGCTGGCACAGCGCGACGGCCGTCGCCGGGTCGGTGCCGGGGCCGAGCTTGACGCCGACCGGGTTCGCGAGGCGCGAGACGAACTCGACGTGCGCGCCGTCAAGGTCGCGGGTGCGTTCACCGATCCACACCATGTGCGCCGACAGGTCGTAGGGCCGCCCGCTCGCCGGGTCGGGACGGGTCAGCGCCCGCTCGTACTCGAGCAGCAGCGCCTCGTGGCTCGCGTACAGCTCGACGCCGTGAGTGACCGGCATCCCCTCGAGGTCGAGCCCGCAGGCCCGCATGAACGCGAGCGCCCGGTCGATGTCGCGGGCCAGCACCTCGTAGCGCTGGTGCGCCGGGCTGCTGCGCACGAAGCCGGTGTTCCAGTCGTGCACCGCGGCGAGGTCGGCGCTGCCGTCGGAGGCCATGGCGCGCATGAAGTTGAGCGTCGCAGCACTGTTGGCGTAGGCCCGCACGAGCCGCTGCGGGTCGGGGGTGCGGTCGCCGTGCAGCTCGTTGACCGCGTCGCCCCGGTAGGACGGCAGGCCGGTCGCGGCCTCGACGTCGGTGCTGCGCGGCTTGGCGTACTGCCCGGCGAGCCGACCGACCTTGACGACCGGCAGGCTCGCGCCGTAGGTGAGCACCACGGCCATCTGCAGCAGCGTGCGCACCTTGCCGCGGATGCCCTCGGCGGTGTTGGCGAGAAACGTCTCGGCGCAGTCGCCGCCCTGCAGCAGGAACGCCTCGCCGCGCGCGACGGCTGCCAGGCGCGTGCGCAGCGCGTCGCACTCGGTGGGCTGCACCAGCGGCGGCACCTCGGCCAGCGTCCGCGAGACCTCGGCGAGCACCGCCCGGTCGGGCCAGCGCGGCTGCTGGACGGCCGGCATCGCGCGCCAGGCGTCGAGCCCGTCGTCCACCGTCTCGGGCGGGGTCTGCAGCGCGGTCACGCGATCAGGCTACGGCGGGCCCCGCCGCTCGGCGTCAGCTTCCCCAGGCTCCGGTCGCCTTTGGAGCGTGTCGGACCGACGTAGACCTCGGGAAGCTGGTGCGCCTGGAGTCAGACGTCGATCACGGCGAGCCGGCGGCCGGCCGCCGAAGCGAGGTGCAAGAGATCGCGCCGGTCGCAGGTGAGCACTGGCAGGTCTTCGGCGAGGGCGCGCAGCACGACCACGGCGTCCACGACATCGCTCCTACCCGCCGACCCGAGCAGCCGTCCCGCGTGACGGGCCACGTCCTCGTCCATCGCTTCGACGTGGCAGCCACGCAGCAGCTGTCCAAGGCTGTGGCCGGCCTGCCGACGCCACACCTGCGCAAGGACAGCGACCGGGACGATCGGCCGGTGCCCACGTTGCATCAGTCGCAGGTGCAGGCTGAGCAGCCGCCGGTCGCCGCGCTCGGCCGCGAGGAGCGCACCTGCGTCGTACACAGCGCTCATGCCGGTCTGCTCAGGCGAGCGGTCGCAGGTCGGGGACGCCGACGGCGTCGAGGAGCCCGTCGGCAGCCGCTAGCTCCTCGACCGTGAGCTCACCGTTCACCCGCTGCCACTCCTGCATCGCGAGCATGCCGTCTCGACGTGCCAAGAGCTCACGCAGCGACGCGGTGACGACTCCCGAGACGCCCCCGGGGACATCCAGGGCCAGCCGCTCGACCTCGGACCACACCCCCTGGTCCACCGACACGCTGCGCTTCACCACTGCCATGCCGCTCAAGGTAGCACCGCGGTGCGACCTCAGGCGTCAGCCGAAGAAGACCTCGGCCTCCTCGTAGCGCTCGGCCGGGACCGTCTTGAGCTCACGGGTGGCCTGCTCGAGCGGAACCCGCACGATGTCGGTGCCCTGCAGGGCCACCATGACGCCGCTGTCACCGTCGTGGACGGCGCCGGCGGCGTGCAGGCCGAAGCGGGTGGCGAGCACCCGGTCGTAGGCAGTCGGTGAGCCACCGCGCTGGACGTGGCCGAGCACGGTGGCGCGGGCCTCCTTGCCGGTGCGCTGCTCGATCTCGCGCTCCAGCCACTGCCCGATGCCGCCGAGGCGGACGTGCCCGAAGGCGTCCAGGTCGTCGTCGCGCGCCGAGATCGACCCCGAGCTCGGCAGCGCACCCTCGGCCACCACGATGATCGGGGCGTACTGCTTCTGGAAGCGCTTCTCGACCCAGCCGCAGACCTCGTCGATGTCGAAGGGCCGCTCCGGGATGAGGATGACGTTGGCGCCGCCGGCGAGGCCGGAGTGCAGGGCGATCCAGCCGGCGTGGCGGCCCATCACCTCGACGACCAGCGCGCGGTGGTGGCTCTCGGCGGTGGTGTGGAGCCGGTCGATCGCCTCGGTCGCGATCATGACCGCGGTGTCGAAACCGAAGGTGACGTCGGTGGCGCCGAGGTCGTTGTCGATCGTCTTGGGCACGCCGACGACGGGCACGCCCGCGGCGGCCAGCTCGGTCGCGACGCCGAGTGTGTCCTCGCCGCCAATCGCGACGAGGGCGTCGATGCCGTGCTCGTCCAGATGCGCTCGCACGCGCTCGAGGCCGCCGTCGACCTTCAGCGGGTTGGTGCGGCTGCTGCCGAGGATCGTGCCGCCGCGGGGCAGGATGCCGCGCGTCGCCTCGACGTCGAGCGGCATCGTCAGGCCCTCGAGCGGACCCTTCCAGCCGTCGCGGTAGCCGAGAAAGCTGTGCCCGTGCACCTCGGTGCCCTTGCGCACCACCGCGCGGATCACCGCGTTGAGCCCGGGGCAGTCGCCGCCGCCGGTCAGCACTCCGATGCGCATCTGCTAGCTCCACGTCCGTCGGGTCAGGGGGAACGGAACGCTAGCCCGCCCAGCGGCACGGACGCCGGATCCGCTGCCGACAGTGATCGGCTGTGCAGGAGCGGCCGCCGCGACACGCCCGCCGCTCCTCCACAGCCGATCTTGCCGACCGTCGGCGCACCTGTGCCTGCTTGCATGGCGCGATGACACCGAGAGCGAGCCAGACCGAACCCGTCGAGGCGGTCCTGTTCGACTTCGCCGGCACCCTGCTGGTGCCTGTGCCGGCGGTCGAGTGGCTGGAGCAGGTGACGGGTGAACGCGACGACACCCGGGCTGGGCGCTACGACGCGGCCGGTCGCCCCGGTGGCCCCGAGCCGACCGTGCTGCCGGACGAGCTGGCCGAGGACTACGCCCGCCGCGACGTGTCGCCGGAGCTGCACGCCCGCGTCTACACCGAGCTGCTCGCCCGCGAGGCCGGCTTCGCGTTGGGCCAAGCCCTGTACGAGGCGGCTATCGACCCGGCGGGGTGGACCCCCTACCCGGACACCGCTCCGGTGCTGCGCGCCCTGCGCGAGGGCGGGGTGCGCACCGCTGTCGTGAGCAACGTCGGCTTCGACCTGCCGGCGCTGTTCGCCGGTCACGGGCTCGCCGGGCTGATCGACGAGTTCGTGCTGTCCTACGAGCTCGGCGCCATGAAGCCGGCCGCCGAGCTGTTCCAGGCAGCCCTTGACCGGCTCGGCGTCGCGCCGGAACGGGCGCTGATGGTCGGCGACAACCCGCGCGCCGACGCCGGCGGCGTCGATCTCGGCATCCGCACGCTGCTGCTGCCCTACAGCCCGCCCGGCCGGCCGCACGGCCTCGACGCGGTGCGCGCGCTCGCCCTCGGCCCGTCCGAGCCGTCCCCGCCCCCCGCGCCCGACCCCGGCTGATCTTGCGCTTCGCGCGTTGACAGCCGACACACCGGCGTGTCCGCTGCCGAACCGCGACCCAGAAGATCAACTCTCCGACGACCGGCTGCGGCCGCACGGCCTCGACGCGGTATGCGCGCTCGCCCTCGGCCCGTCCCAGCCGTCCCCGCCCCCGCGCCCGCGCCCGACCCCGGATGATCTTCCGCTTCGCGCGTTGACAGCCGACACACCGGCGTGTCCGCAGCCGAACCGCGATCCAGGAGATCCACAGTGGTGCAGCAGCGCTTGAGGTCTGTGCACCCGAGCGAGGCACCCACGCGCCGCTCAGTCGTAGTTGGGCACCCAGTAGTGGAGCTTGCCGTGCCGCAGCGTCGCCCTCGATCCACCACAGATTCGTGGACGGCACCCAGCCCACGGGGCGGGGGGCGTGCTCGCGGACGTCGGCCAGCAGCCCCTCGACGTAGCGCCCCGGGTCGGCCGCGGCCCGCTCGGCCGCTGCCCGGTCGTAGTCCGGATGGTGGTCGTCGTCAGCGGGAAGCGTCGAGCGAACGAGGGAGGCGACGACCTCGTGGCGGGGCAGCACGAGATGGGGCAAGACCGTACGCACCGGCGCTACACGGATATCCCTAGCGCGTAGGCCCGCTCGGCCAGCGCCTCCCACTGAGCCCGCACGTGCCGGGCGTCGTCGATCGCGCGATGCCGTCCCTCGGCCTGCACCGGCAGCGCCGGCCGCCCCAGGTGCTCCCACAGCTGCTTGACGTCGAGCGTCATGCGCGGCAGGTGCCGGGGCAGCTCGGGCATCGAGCCCCACAGCTGGCACAGCGCGACGTGGTCGTAGGCGCCCATCCAGGCCCACAGAACCGGCTCGTCGCCACACAGCTGGAGCAGCCCGTCCCGCAACCCGCTGCGCGGCATCCACGCCGGGTCGCTCGGCGGCGGCAGCAGCGGCAGCACGTGCCGCACCACCCAGGGGTGCGCCGCCGCCGGGTCGAACTCGGTCGACACGCCGTAGAACTCCCGGCCGTCCTCGGCGACGGCGCCGATCGACACCAGCGTGACGCCGGGCGCCGTGGTGGCGAACTCGGCGTCGTAGAAGACCCGCACCGCACCATCATCGCCGGCCGGTCGGCGTTCGGACGACCAGCGAGGCATCCAACGAATGCAGCGGGGGCGGCGCGCTCGGCCCAGACTCACCGCGCGCCTTCCCCAGGGGTACGTCGCTGCGACACGCCAAAAAACGCGACCGGAGCCTGGGGAAGCCGACGAGCAGCGGCGTCACCAGGCTCCGGGTGTGCGGCATGCGAGCAGGGCAAGGCCCGATGCGGCTCGACGCGCGGGACGGTGTTCCTGACGTGGCACGCAGCAGCGAACTCGTGGCACCTCATGCCACGAGCGTGCTCAGTGTCACAACGATCCGACGTGCCAACAGACGCCAGCGTCCCGCACGCTGGTCCCATGCTGCACCTGACCCGCTTGTCCGTCCTGCGGCCGAAGGCCGCCATCGCCCTGTGGACCCTGCTCCTCGTGCTGGCGGCGGGTCTGGCCACCACCGCCGGCGGCAGCTACGACGACTCGTTCTCGCTGCCCGACACCGAGTCCTCGCGCGCGCAGCAGGTGCTGCAGGACGAGTTCCCCTCGAGCGCCGAGGCCAGCGCCACCCTTGTCGTCGGCCAGTTCGCGCAGGTCGAGGCCTCGCCGGATCAGCGGGCCGAGCTGGACCGCCTGGTCGACCAGATCGGTAAGATCCCCTCGGTCGCGAACGTCGCCAGCCCCACCGGCCCGCAGGCCGAGCAGCAGGGCCTCGTCAGCCCGGACGGCACGCTCGGAACGGCCCGCATCACCTTCTCCGGCGATTTCACCGAGGTCCCCGCTGCCGACGTGCAGCGGCTCATCTCGCTGGCCGAGCGGGCCGACGACGGTGACCTCACGCTCGGCCTGTCCGGCCAGGTGCTCGACCTCATCCAGGACCCGCCGACCAGCGAGATCATCGGCATCGGCGTCGCCGTCGTGGTGCTGCTGTTGCTGTTCGGTGCGCTCGTCGCCGCCGGCCTGCCCATCCTGTCGGCGATGCTCGGCCTCGGCGTCGGGCTCTCGCTCGTCACCGTTGCCGCGAAGTTCCTGACGATCGCCACCTTCGGCCCGACCCTCGCGGTGATGATCGGACTAGATGACCGATTCCAAGGGTTGGTGCGGCGTGTTGCGCTGAGGAACGCGTGGAGGGTGCCCAGGATCGGCGTTGGAACCCGACGCCGAACAGGAGGTTCGCGTGGACGCCGACCT
>JAABUN010000913.1_pt1 | contig 71672 bp, 67 predicted proteins | sample 5559311 | NCBI WGS metagenome assembly JAABUN01 (sample SAMN10711877, study PRJNA513370) | rock metagenome | isolation source: Antarctica rocks | place: Antarctica: Victoria Land, Siegfried Peak sud | reverse complement strand
ATTATGATGACAGGAGAGGTGCAAAAAAGATAAGCATGAAAACAAAACGAAAGAAATGTGGATGGAGCAATGATTACCTCCTAGCCATCCTTAAGGGAGTCAGCAAGTTTTAATGCGTTTGCCCTGTGCGTTGCACTTATTCGGTTATATTTACAACAATGGGGTAAGAAGTTCGAAAGAGTTAGGTAAAGTGGCTATCGGAACTGAAAATAGCTGCTCAATTAGAGTTAGTGACAGCAGTTATGTTTTTACTTTAAACGGGAATTCTCAAACTATGCGGCGTGCAAGCAAAACTGTAAAAGCGGAAGGATATAAATTGTTTCCTTATTTTGGTGGTGATGAATTGGCCCCCCACACCATTAGGATATGGATAAAAGAGTTATAAATAAGTTTTTCAGGTATTTAATTTATTTTTAAGATAGGCAGAAAACTTATTAGCATTGGTGATTACATTATCTTGTGTTGCATAATTTTTTAAGTAGTCACATGATGAAATTTTTACTGCCCGTTTTTCTCCTTTTATTTTTTTCTGCTGCTTCCTTTGGTCAATACAAAAGTAATTTGCCTGCTAACGAATGGGTTGACAGTGTTTATAAATCTCTTAACAGAAAGCAAAAAATAGCCCAACTGATGATAATAAGGGCGCACAGTAACCTGGGTAAAGAACATGTTGAGTCTGTTACAAACCTTATAAAAAAATACAAGGTTGGCGGTTTATGTTTTTTTCAGGGCGGTCCTGTAAGGCAGGCAAATCTTACCAACTACTATCAATCAATAGCCAAGACACCATTGCTTATTACAATAGATGGTGAGTGGGGTTTAGGAATGCGGCTTGACAGCGTTATAAATTTTCCACGTCAGATGATGATCGGTGCAGTACCTGATGCAAATCTCGTCTACCGTTTTGGACAGGCCGTCGGGCAACAATGCAAAAGACTGGGTATCCACGTCAATTTTGCGCCTGTGGTTGATATTAACAACAATCCTGCAAACCCGGTTATAAACGACCGCAGTTTTGGTGAAGATAAATATAAGGTAGCGCTATTTGGTGTTCAATATATGAAAGGCATGCAGGATGAAGGAATAATGGCATGTGCGAAACATTTTCCCGGACATGGAGATGTCAGTGTTGACTCTCATCTCGATTTGCCCGTTATCAATAAAACCCGGCGGCAACTTGATTCATTAGAGTTGTATCCATTCAGGCAAATGATAAAAGAACATGTTGGCAGTGTTATGATTGCCCATTTATACATTCCTGCTATTGATACTACTGTTAACCAGGCAACTTCACTTTCATATAACAATGTTACAGGCTTATTAAGAAATGAACTTGGCTTTCTGGGTCTTACCTTCACTGATGCGCTTGAAATGAAAGGCGTATCAAAATTTTATCCTGCCGGGCAGGCATCAGTGCAATCTCTGATAGCAGGAAATGACATGTTATGTTTGCCTGAAGACATAGAGGGAAGTATAAAAAAGATACGCAAAGCAATCAGGAGAAAAAAATTAATCAGAAAAGATATTAATGCAAGGGTGAAAAAAGTGCTTCTTGCCAAATATAATTTAGGATTAAACCAGGTAGACTCAATAAAAACCGAAGGTCTTACGCATGACCTTAATGCAAATACTAACGAAATAAAAAAAATGCTTTCCGAAAATGCAATTACTCTTTTAAAACTCTCAAACAAAGATTTTATTCCTCTTAAAGTCAAAAAAATTGCTTTTCTTGGTATTGGTATCGACTCTGCAAATGACTTTGCAAAAAGGCTTCAGCAAGATTACGAAGCGCATGTATATACTTTTAACTATAAGAAAGACCCAGGCAATGTGAATTCATTAGCAGCTACTTTGAAAGAAAAGTATGACTTGGTTGTAATCGGAATGCACAATTACGGCCGGAGACCGGCAAATCAATTTGGTATATCAGACTCTGCATTCCGTTTAATTAACCAGGTTCAGTCACAAATGCCTTCGATTACTTTTGTTTTTGGTAATCCGTATGCTATAAAAAACATTGCCACAACTTCTGCCAACCTTGTAGCTTGTTATGAAGATGATGAAATGACACAAAAGGCTGCAGCCGATGTTTTACAAGGTAAAATAATACCAAAAGGAAAGCTGCCCGTAACTGTAACTGATGAGCTTCGTTTTGGAACAGGGATTATAAACAAAAGTTATTTTCCTGAAGTTGTACCGGAAACTGTGGGCATGCAATCAGATATTCTTAACGAGATAGATTCAGTTGCAAATGATGCAATTAAAAATCATGCGGCTCCCGGATGTGTGGTTTTGGTGGCAAAAGATGGAAAGGTTGCTTTTCAACGTTCTTATGGTTATACTAATTATGACAGTGCAGAAGCTGTAACGACTCGTATGATCTATGATCTTGCATCGGTTACCAAAATTTCGGCCACGACTGTTTCGGTAATGAAACTATACGAAGAAGGGAAATTGGACATTGAGAAAACTTTAGGTGACTATTTACCCTCGGTAAGAAGAAGCAACAAAGAAAATTTTCAGATCAAAAATCTTCTTATGCACCAGGCCCAATTAATTCCGTATATCCCTTTTTATAAAGAAACCATTGATAAAGCAGGGCATCCTTTACCTTCCATTTATAGCCGGCTACCTGCAAAGGGATTTTCTATAAAAGTAGCTGAAGACTTGTATTTGCGTGATGACTGGCAAGACACGATGTATCACAAAATATTACTGAGTAAATTAGGTGAACCCCTTAAGTATGTGTATAGTGATAATGATTTCATTTTTCTCGGCAAGGTTGTAGAAGCTATAACGGGCAAAAAGCTCCAGGATTATGTAAAAGAAACTTTTTATACGCCACTTGGTATGACTACAACCTCCTTTAAGCCAAAAGATCATTTCGCAATCAATACTATAGCTCCAACTGAAAATGATACTGCCTGGAGACAACAATTGTTAAGAGGCGATGTGCACGATCCCGGAGCAGCTATGTTTGGTGGCGTAGCAGGTCATGCAGGTTTGTTCAGCAATGCCTACGACCTTGCACAATTGTACCAGATGCTTTTGAATTGTGGAGAAATGAATGGAGTGCGTTATTTCAAAAAAGAAACTATTGATACTTTTACAGCCTATTCAAGCGATATAAGCCGCCGGGGTTTAGGCTTCGATAAACCTGAAAAAGACAATGCAACACGAATAGATCCCTACCCTGCCCTAGGTGTTTCTCCCTTAACTTTTGGACATACCGGCTTCACCGGCACCTGTGTTTGGGTCGATCCTGCATATAACCTTATTTATATATTTTTATCAAACCGGGTTACGCCTGCCGGAGATAACAATAAGTTGCTTAAAATGAACGTAAGATCAAATATTCAGGAAATTATTTATAAGGCTATGCAAGGCAGTTCTGATACAAAAGCTGTTAGTATAAAAAAATAAAAGCATGGGAAAAAGGAACTTAACTAATAATTTATTAGCATTGAGGCACTGAAAAGGTTTATAACACCGCAGGCATATAGTGTAAAATCAGCAACCCTGTTAAACAAATAACCAGAAGTCTATCCTAACTTTATACAAGCACGAAAGGTGCAATTCTACTGGGTCAGGTTCAAGCATCTTAGGATAAGCTAAGGTTTAACTCTTAATTTATTCAGTTTATTCGCTTTATAAAAGCCCTGTTAGTGCGGATGATAGGGGTCGAACCTACATGCCTTGCGGCGCTAGATCCTAAGTCTAGTGCGTCTGCCAATTTCGCCACATCCGCGGGGTTGCAAAAGTAGGGGTTTTCAGAAAAACAAAAAATACTATTAATTGAAATTCTAAAAAAGGTTATTGCAATCAGCATTAATATTGCCTTTTTTAAACTGAGTAAACCGTTTATTGGAAATAGTTCTTTTCTACTTTGCTATATAGTTGGAAATTGGAACGTCAGGCTACGGCATTTGATTTAACTTGAAAAATAAGAAACATGTACAAAAAGGCTGTTAGAAAATAATTTTACTGACTGTTGAATTATAGTTTTCCACAGAACAAGCCTTTTAATTTCAATTAAAAATCGCACAAATCTCTTTTTTATCAGTTTAAATTTCCCTTCGGCTTCAACTGGTTGCCTTATTGCCTGCTCTGAAATGCTTTCTTCACTGTCTCCAAATGATTGATGAACTTCTTAATATCGGAGTCGTAACCATACTTTACATCACTTAAAGGATTTCCTTTCAAATCGAGAAACATATACAATGGCTGTGCATTAAATCCAAATTTTGACACTTCATAATCCTTATTCTTCTCACCAAGTGAGGTTATGTTCTCGCCTTCTTTATTAATGTATTGTTCATTTTCGGGCAGCTCTGTTGATTCATCTACATATAAACTAATCAATACGAAATCTTCTTTGATTCTTCTTAACACTTCGGGATCTGACCACACTTCAGCTTCCATTTTCCGGCAATTGGCACAACTATGCCCTGTAAAATCGAGCATCACAGGTTTATTTAGAGCCTTTGCTGCAGCCATTCCTTCTTCCAAATCAAAATAGCCTGGAAGCCTGAATGGAGTATGTAATTTGTCAATGTATTTTACGGCTGGTTTAGCAGCACTTTTTGAATTACCTGAATTGAATCCTGAACCTTTTAAATCATCCAACTGGTATTTTATATCCTGAAGGTTAAAATCCTGTGTACTTGTGTGAGGCAACCATCCGCCTATTCCTTTAAGTGGTGCTCCCCATAGGCCGGGAAATAAATAAAGGGCAAAACATAAAGAGGCAATAGCAAAAAATAACCTCGGAACAGAAATGTAGGGCAGGTCGCTATCATGGCTAAACTTCAGTTTACCTAAAAGGTATGCGCCCTGAAGTGTAAAGATTACAATCCAGATAACAAGAAAGATATCTCTGTCAAGCAATCTCCAGTGATAGGCGAGATCTACATTTGATAAAAATTTCATGGCCAGTGCCAGCTCTATAAATCCAAAAGTTACCTTAACTGTATTGAGCCATCCGCCACTTTTAGGAAGAGACTTAAGCATTGACGGAAAATACGCAAACAGCGAGAATGGCAAGGCAAGTCCTAAGCCAAAGCCTGACATACCCATTACCGGAGCCATTGTCACTCCTTGTGTCGCAGTTCTTCCAAGCAAAGTTCCTACTATCGGGCCGGTACAACTAAAACTTACTATTACCAGTGTTAAAGCCATGAAAAAAATTCCAATAAAACCGCCTTTGCCTGCTTTTTCATCTGCCTTATTTGCCCAGCTATTTGGTAATGAGATGTCAAAAGCTCCAAAAAAGGATATAGCAAAAAGGATAAAGATTATAAAGAACAATAAGTTGGTTACCGGATGAGTAGAAATATTATACAATGCATTTTCGCCGAAAATTAAAGTAAGTATAAGGGTAGGAATAGTATATATTAGTATAATGGACAAAGAATACCATGTGGCATTTCTAATTCCCTCGACCCTTGATTTGCTCCTTTTGAGAAAAAAACTTACAGTAACAGGTACTAATGGAAATACACAAGGCGTTAATACAGCCAAAAGGCCTGTTATAAGACAAAGCCAAAAAGTCGACCAAAGAGAAACATCACTATTGGTTGCAGCAGATGAAAAAGCAACAGCCTTAACCTTAATGGAAAAACTTTCTTCTCCTGATGGGAACTCGTTACCCCGGTTTCCAAGCCACGTAATTGTTCCCTTAATTTTAGCGCTATCACTTGCAGAAATATTAAGCAACTGCTTCCAGACCACACTATCACTAAAAAATCTCATCTCTGATCCGCCTGTTGCTGAGTCTACCGACGTTTGAAGATTTCCTATTTCCTGCAGACTGTCTTTAAGATACCGTTTTGAAGTGCTGTCAAAATCAACAGAAGTAACGAATGCATTGTCAGGTAATTTCTTTTTTGCAGAAAATACTTTAACATTATTAGCAACCTTTGCCTTTATAGAAACAAAAGCCTGGCCTGAGGCATCACGGTCTGCAGAAAAATAAAACTGCACAGGTTTAGTTTCCTGTGCAGTTATCGTATTTAAAATTAAAAAACTAAATAAAAGAAAAAAAGATGTATAAAATTTAAACATGAGCGCAGCAGTTATTGATTACAAAGAAATACTGAATGTTTTCTTTGTAGGCGGCAAACACTGACTATCATCGCAAGTCATATATTCAACCGTTACATTTACATTTGTTTTTACATTGCCTCTTACTTTCACAATTTGCACAAAATCAACTTTATCTCCGTAATATCTTACTTTTGTGTCAAAAAGCTTATCGTAATTCTGTTTTAGTTTTCCTATTTCCTTTACTTCTCCGTCAAAAGTTAACAAAGGGTTTTTTGTAAATTTAAAATTAGTAGCTACCGGGCCTCCCTCTCCTGTATTTTGAGAATAGATATGCCAAGGCTTAGGTAATACTGCAGTAAGTACCACTTCATATCCATTTGCTTTTTTTCTGCTTGCTGCTGTCCATTTTACGGGATCTTTAATTTGTGCCGTTGTGGTCAAAACAGACAAAGCACAAATAACAAGGGATATAATTTTACGCATAATATTAAGTTTAATTTATTTACGCTTAGGCTGTACAATTGGTACGCCGCATATTGTTAATTCAATCCTAAGAGCTTAAATACCTGTACTCCATCTATATTACCCAAAGCATGAGAAATTGCTCGTTCAGGATGCGGCATCAGGCCTACTACATTTTTTTGTTTATTGCTGATACCGGCAATATTTCTTACTGCTCCGTTTGGATTGCTTAATGGCTCTATATTGCCCTTTTCGTCGCAATATTTAAAAACTATCTGTTCACTTGCTTCTAATTCGTCGAGCACCTGGTCTTCTGCATAATATCTCCCTTCGCCATGCGCCACAGGAATTTTTAAAGGAGAACCATCATGACCTGTCATATAAACATTTTTACAAACAAATTGCTGCTGTGCATTTGGCAAGAGAACACCAGGCAATAAACCACTTTCACATAAGATCTGAAAACCGTTGCAAACACCTAAGACTTTTCCTCCTTCGTTGGCAAAATCTACAACGCTTTGCATCATAGGACTGAAACGGGCTATAGCTCCGCAACGCAAATAATCGCCATAAGAAAAACCTCCTGGCAATACTATGCAATCATTCGCAGAAAACATACTAATGTCTTTGTCTTTGTGCCAAAGCATAACCACCTCTTTTCCCAACTCATTTTGTAAAGCATCCTGCATATCTCTGTCGCAATTTGAGCCGGGGAAAACAACAATTCCAAATTTCATAATAATTGTTATAACTATAAAAGGCAAAGGTAAATAGCGAAATGTAAATAGTGATTTAATATTTAGGCGAGCACCGAGCCCCAAGCTTCAAGCTTTCGCCATGCTTTTATGACTTAATGATCCAATGACCTAATGACCCAATGACTTAACGACCTAATGACTGAATGACTTACTGACTATCCCCACATTTCCTCATAATCACTAATAATCCAAAAAATCGTGGTTCTATATTATATGCCAGTTTTTTAAAACTACCAGAGAAATTAATGCCCAAAACATAAGAGCGGGTACAGTATTTTTTTTTGGCGCCAGAAAGCCTTTGGCGATTAGCGGGCTCCCCGGAACTATACATAAAATTAAGCTTTCAATACCAGCATTTTTACTAATAAAAGGTAAGGGAAGCAATACAAAAAGCATTGCCAGTAATACAACCCAATTCTTTCTCACCTGTATCAGCAACCTGCGGTTTTCCTGCTGCCAGTAAAATAGCCCTGTCAATAAAACAATGATAATTGTGGCGACAGTTATAAAGAAAACGATCTTATTTTCAATATAAGGAAGATTAATGTACCACTGAGGAATGTAACTTTTCATTGTGTGCAGTCTGTCTGTGAAATAGAGATAAGAAGCGAGAAGATAAAATGGGAAAATGATACCCATTACTAATACAAGCCATTCTGTTAGTACAAAAGGGCGCAGTATCATCAGAGCAAAAAAGGCAACCGGAACAAGTAAAACCAGTGGGTGATATAATATAATACTTACTCCGGTAAGAAGACCAATATTGAACAACAGGGCTTTAGGATTATGAGTGTTATACAATCGAATCGTTTTTGCAAAAAACCATATCAATATTGTATTTGCAATAAGTGCAGGCGTAAAGCTGCTCCACTCTGTAAATACTCCTGTAAGTAAAATATATACCATCGCAGGCAAATAGTTAGCTCTGCTGTACATACGATGGTTAGTGAAAAGATGATTTAAGCTTAATGATTGCAATATAACAAAGGCGTGGTAAATGAAGACAAGAAGACCGGAAAATATCAGGGTAATATAATTTTTTAAAAAAGCTGAAAGTATACCGTCTGCATCCGTAACATGGACAGCCGGAGTTTCAACAAAAAAATGACTATGAACAATAATGCTCAGTATAATAAGCCAGAAAATTGCAGCCGGAGACCGGTCTTTAAATAGGGAAACCACTCTTTATTCTAACAGTTTTTCTTCTATAAATCTAACCGTGCAAAACAAAGGTAATTTCTGTACAAACATGGGAAAATTATTTGCCGGCCACCAATTTGTTTACCATACCGTGCCATAAAATCATAACCCTGATCAAGATTTTTCAGTGTTGGCTTGCGGGTCAACTGCCCGGAAGGTGAGATGGTTTGGTCTGATAATAACTGCATTCTCCTTTCCTGCTGATTAAATAAAAAATGAAGCTGATCGCCGGTATTTAAAAGAGAATAACCGATAAAGGCATCAGTTTCATCGTCGTACTGATTTTTATTCAAAACATTGCTCCAACTGATTTTACCGCTGCTGTCGAATGAAAAAACAGCAATATTCTGAGCATTGTAACGAGTGCTCTGGCCTAAGCTATTGTAGCGATACCAGGGATAACCGTATCCATATGAATTGAACATATAATAATCCATCGGACGTAAAAAAGGAGAGCCATAGAGATAATCATAACGGTTAAAGTTGCCTCCTCTGCCTGTGCTGAAAAAGGATTCTGCAGCAAGCAAAAACCCGCCGTCCTTTCTTACAATCATGTTCCTGATAAAAAAGTCGTTAAAAGCAGTTTTAGCACTATTATCACCTTTGGCATCATTTCTCAGATTTTCATCAAACTGCACAGCAGATGTTGCTTTTATTGAATCGGAAAATTTGTCCCATATACAAGTAAAAAGTCCTTCAATATTTCCCCGGCGCGCCTTGCCATAAAAAGAAGAAATGATGTACCGTTTATTAAAGTTATCAACCTTTAGCCTTACATCATCAAGCGCATGATTATTTAAGCTGATGGAGTTGTCTTTCACCCGGGCCGTTCCATACTTTTTTGTGAGCAAATATAGCTTTTGCACCTTATCATTTTCCTGGGCTTGCACCGCTCTTAAAAACGTAAAATCCCCCTCATTATCCAAAGCGAATTCTGAAAGATAATCGTGCTTGTCGCCCATGGACACATACACATATTGTTTTTCCTTTTTTTCAAGGTCTTTATTATACAAAACAGTTGTAACTACATAGTTATCATCATTTTTACTATTTATTTTAAATAATCCAATATACTGTTTATCCTCACTGTTTATAACAGAATATATTTTATTACTTGCCAAAAAATTTATTTCAGTAGTATCCATCGTTAAAGGCTTCCCCTGAATTTTTCCATTGCCATCAAGTTTAGCAGCCATTGAATAAACTACATTTCTTCTTTGATATTGATAAAACATATAACAAAAATCAGGATAAGCTAAAAAATCAGCATTAATAATTCGCTCAGGCAAGAAGTCGAGTTTTATCCTTTCTTTTTGCTTCATATCCATATTATAAACACTCATGATATATGAGCTTCTCGTATTTTTATATATCAGGATGTTGCCACTAACTTTACCTATTATTTCAAACTGGGTTTGCCTGTAGTCATTTTTATCAGGTTCACTGTAAATTACGCGCTGGGCATATACATTATAAAAATTTATCAAAAACACTAAACCTGCCACAATTCTTTTCATATAATCTGTAATGATTTTATATCCTAACAAATGTATGCTTTGTATTTTATGAATTTATCCAATAAAATCCTAACATGTGTCATTTATTTAAATTTAAAACTGATTAGCAAAGAATTAACCAAATGTTTAATTTTGAAAAAAAGGATTACAGAAATTATCAAGTAAAAAAAGTTTTACCTATACATTTGCTACTATTTCTTTATCAACATTTTTATTGTGCCCAAGAATATTAACAAGATTACATCGGCGGGGTTATTAATTGCACTAGGTATTATATATGGCGATATTGGTACTTCTCCTTTATACGTTTTTAATGCTATAATCGGAGGAAGGGAAATAACCGATGAACTTATAATTGGAAGTTTATCATGCATCATCTGGACGATAACCCTCCAGACTACAATTAAGTATGTTATTTTAATTCTTACAGCCGATAACAATGGTGAAGGTGGAACTTTTGCCTTATATGCTTTAGTACGACGACGAAAAAAGTGGCTGGTTTTACCAGCTATGTTAGGAGGAGCAGCACTTTTAGCAGATGGCATTATAACTCCCCCTATTTCTATTACATCAGCAGTAGAAGGTCTCAAAAAAATCCCTGCCCTGCACGATATTCAAAGTAACGTCATTGTAATAATAGTTTTGGCAATTCTTGTCGCCTTCTTCTTTTTACAGCAATTTGGAACAGCAGCTATTGGTAAAACTTTTGGGCCTATAATGTTTGTCTGGTTTTCAATGCTTGCAGTTTTAGGATTGGCGCATATTATGGATGACCTGTCTATTTTCAAAGCATTCAATCCTTATTATGCTATCAGATTTCTGACTGTTTATCCGCATGGTTTTTGGTTGCTTGGTGCTGTATTCCTATGTACCACCGGGGCAGAGGCGCTGTATAGCGACCTCGGGCATTGCGGAAGGGCTAATATCCGGATTACCTGGATATTTGTAAAATCATGTTTATTGCTAAATTATATTGGCCAGGGCGCTAACTTACTGGCGCATCATCATGGATTAACTATTACTCCTGAAGTAAAAGCAACTTTAAATATTAATGCGTTTTATGATCTTATGCCGCAATGGTTTGTACTGCCGGGAGTAGTTATTGCTACTACTGCCGCAATTATTGCAAGCCAGGCAATGATTTCCGGATCATTTACCCTCATTGGTGAAGCAATGCGACTTAACCTATGGCCTAAATTAAAAATAAGATACCCGTCCGAAGAGAAAGGGCAGCTCTTCATTCCCGGCATTAGCAATTTACTTTTTGTAGGTTGTGTGGGTGTTGTATTGTACTTCCGCGAATCTTCGAGGATGGAAGCAGCTTATGGATTAGCAATTATAATGACAATGTTGTCTACTACAATTTTGTTTACCCACTTTCTTGTCCTGCACCGTGCCAAAGCCGGGTTGGTATATCTTTTCCTTGTTAGTTATCTCGTTATCGAATCTGCCTACTTAACAGCGTTATTAGAAAAATTTACACATGGAGGCTATATAACCCTACTTGTAGCTATGTTCATGTTTACCGTAATGTATATATGGTATAGAAGCCGGAAAATTAAAAACCGTTATATTGAATTTGTGAGGTTAGAACATTATATCCCGCAAATACAGGAATTAAGCAACGATAAAACGGTTCCTAAACATGCTACTCACCTTGTATATATGACCAGCGCTAACAATCCTAAAGAAATAGAGCATAAAATTATTTACTCTATACTCAACAGAAAACCAAAGCGAGCTGACATATACTGGTTTATTCATGTAGACGTTCTGGACGACCCCTACACTTCTGAATATTCTGTTGACCATATCATTCCTAATGATATTATAAGGGTAGAATTCAGGCTGGGCTTCAGAGTTGCCCCAAGAATAAATTTGATGTTTCGAAACGTGGTCTCTGACCTGGTAGCAAATAAAGAGGTAAATATAACCAGCCGTTACGAGAGCCTTGAAAAAAACAATATCACAGGAGACTTCCAATTTGTAGTTATGGAAAAATACCTGAGCCAGGATAATGAACTTCCTTTTCTTGAAAAATTAATAATGAAAATCCATTTTTGGATAAAAGAAGTAAGCTTGGGAGAAGAAAGAGGCTTTGGACTTGACCCAAGTTATGTTACTGTCGAAAAGTTTCCCTTAATTGTTGCCCCTGTTTCCAATATAAAGCTAAAACGCATAGTTACCGACCAGTAAGACGAAGAAAATAGATATGCAACAAATTTCAACAAGACAGTTACAGGAAAAGCTAACAGAAGATGATAATCTTTTTCTGTTAGATGTAAGAGAAGAATTTGAGCGTGAAGAATTTAATATAGGAGGAACATTTATTCCGCTTGATGAGGTTATAGGGAAAGCTTCTGAAATACCAATAGACCGACCTGTAGTGGTTTATTGTCGTAAAGGCATCCGCAGCCAAATCGCGATTCAGAGGTTAGAGGACAAATACGGTTTTACTAACCTGATTAATTTGAAAGGTGGTGTAGAGAAGTGGTATTTTTGATACAAGTGTTGAGTAAATATTAAACATTGAAAAACTCAGGCTTAACTCATTTTAGTGTCATTGTAACGCGCAAACATCATTAAGCTTTCTTCTTAGCCCTCGGAAGCTCTTAAATTTTTTGGGATACCGGCTTTTGTTTTTCATGGCAACATTGTTGCGACGCATTTCGTTCATCGGCATATCATTGTGCATCTTTTGGCTTTAGTACAAATCTCTTATAATATTTCAAACCGCTTCTTGCAACATGAGAAGCAGAGATTACACATCTAAAATAGGAATTTTCTATTTTAATTATGTAACTCGTCGCTAAGAAAAATTTATACGCGTTTGATTTATACTACCTTAAAAGCAACAAAATAATAATTGTTGGCTGCGGCGACTAATTGAAGGTTCATATAATATGATTGTGTAAAATCAAGGAAAGCCTTAAATTCATGGGTAGGAACTACAAACTCGTCAAAGAAAATAATATCCCCCTTTTTAAAAAATGGTGCGAATGAAGTAAGTACATACAAAGTTGCAGACCACAAATCTGCATCCATCATCAACACATTTATTCGGCTATTATCAAGTTCGGATAAGAATGAAGGAACAGTTTGCTGAAAAAGACCTTTTAAAAATCTTCCTCTGAGGTCTTTAATAAGAGGTGTTTCGCTTTTGTTACTAAAGGCACCTTTTTTAAAAGATCCCCAATCTTCTGGCAAACCATCAAAAGTATCGAACCCATAAAAGCGGCTATCGGCGTGGGCATTTTGAGTCATAAACCAATTAAAAGATTTTCCGCTTGCAACACCGAATTCAAGATAATTTAAAGGACCAGTCAGATTTTCTTTCTCAATTACCCATTTATACATCTCATATCGCTTATTGTAATCCCATTTGCTCAAAAAATCGTTGTACTCTATTTTCTTATTTTCATACACCCATTTTGAAAGCCGGGTCAGATAAACCAGGTTTAAGAACATACCTGTAAATGGATAAAATATTCGATGTAATTGCAGTTTTATAAACAAAGACTTTATAATACGGATAAAGAAAAGCTTCATGCGACAAAGAAAGTAAAAAATCTTTATGAACTATTTAGATAACTGCAGCCAGACATGTTAGTATTCCTCTAATGTAACCATTTTCTTTCCTGCATGCAGTTTGTATTGCCCTCCGATTTTTAAAACATAATTTTCACGCCTGTGTCCTACCGGAAACCTAAAGCAAACAGGATAATTGTAATCCTTTATAATATCATAGATAACTTCATACACATCTTTACCAAAAGGTATCACAGTGTCTTTTACTTCAGTAAATCCGCCTATAATCAAGCCTTCAAGTTCATCAAACTTGCCACTCCGTTTCAATTGATACAGCATTCTGTCAATGTTGTAAATGTATTCACCCACATCTTCTAAAAATAAAATTTTACGGGCGGTATTTATATCCGAAGGTGTGCCTGTTAAACTGGCAAGTAATGACAGATTACCGCCAACCAATTTTCCTGTGGCAGTTCCGGTATTATTGTAAGGATTAACCTCACAGGTATACTTGGGCTTCTCACCCAGAAGTACAGTTCGTAATGATTGAATATATTCATTTTTATATTCGTCATCATTAAAAGCTGCAGCCATAGGAGAGTGTAGTGAAGCAATTTTAAAACGACTGAAAATATGGGAATGCAAAACAGTAATATCACTGTATCCAATAATCCACTTAGGATTTTTTTTGAACTTTTTAAAATTCAGCCTGTCAATAATCCTTCCTGCTCCATAGCCTCCACGTCCGCATAAAATAGCGTTTACAGAGTCATCATCCAGCATTTGCTGCAGATCTTCCAGGCGTTGGTCATCTGTTCCAGAAAAATAATTAAATTGGCTGCCAAGAGTACTTCCGCTTTTTACTTTAAATCCCCACTCCGTTAAAGCTCGTATGCAGGTTTGCGCTTTTTCAGCCGGCATATAACCACCGGGACATACTATACCTATTGTGTCACCTTCTGATAAATAAGGAGGAATAACTGTCATTTTACAATAATACAACAAAAGGAATTGAAAGAAAAACCAGCAATCGGGTAAAAAGAATTTCTCAGCTTTTAGAAGGTAGTACTAAAGGGGAATAAATAGCAAGCTTGTTTTACCTGTAATAGAGCCTGAGAGAACACAGCCAATATGAAAATAGGAAATAATTTTAGCCTACAAGAAACCCGAACATAACAATGATGGCAGTTAAGAGTTTTAATGAAGAAAGCAACGGCTTTAATTTATATTACGTGGATATTGAATAATATAGCTTAGCTTCATGTATCAGCGTTAAAAGATTATGTGCTAATTATCTTAATTCCCTCTATTTATTTATTCAATTACTTTTCATGAAAACGTCAACTTTCTTCAATCCTTATTATCATAACGCTAAAGTCAACTCAATAATGATTATGAGTTCTGAGGGAGTTGTTTTAGATGTCAACTCGGCTTTTACTAAAAATTTCGGTTATAGTAATGAAAGCATTCAAGGGGAAAATTTTAGTATCCTTTTTAATGAAGGTGACAGGGCAAATAAATTACCGCAACTTGAATTACAAAACGTTGCAGCATATGGACAAGCAGACGATGAAAATTATGTAGTGAGTAAAAATGGGCTTGAAGTATTGACAATAGGAGAAAGCATGTCGGTCACCGGTGGAGATGGAGGAAACTATATTGTAAAAGACATTGTTAATCTGCAGACGACCAAGCAGATGAAGTTTTTTCTTAATAACACAGAAGAATTACTGGAACGAATATTTGAATCAACTAAGGACATCGCCATATTGGTTTTAGATGGTAGTATGAAGATAATAAAAGCAAACCGCGCTTTTCTTCAGTTATTTGAAATTTCTATTCCTCCACTCGCCGGAAGTCGTTTATCCGACCTTCATCACCCTTTTTGGTTAAATGCAGAGATAAAAAAAGAAATAAGCAATATTATAGTAAATAATCAACCTCTCAGACAAAGAGAATTTGTATTGGAAACGAAACTTGGTGAAAAGAAAAAACTAAAGTTTGACTCGCAAACAATAGATAGCAAGGCAGGCATGGGAAGGAAATTTTTTTTAATGATAGACCTATTAACGGATCGATAAAAATAAAGCAACAACCCTCCTTTTCAATGCTTTTTTTGATTTCAAACCATAACATCGTCCTGAATTCCTACACTATTATTAACACAATGAATCAAAACAGCCCCTATTCGGGGGCTGTTTTATTATGGTCTAAAAATAAACCTAATTAGTCTTCTCTTTATTTATAATTACCTATTAAACTTTTTGCGAGATCAACCATTTTAGAAATTCCGTCTGCAGGCAGATTGCCATGCTTAAATTCCGTTAATAGTTCAGGCATTCTATTCTCTAATTCTACTAAAAAATGCTCTTCAAATTCTTTAACCTTTTTAACAGGTAAGTCTCTCAATAAACCTTGTGTACCAAGGTAAATAATAGCAACCTGCTTTTCGACCGGCATGGGTGAATATTGTGCCTGCTTCAAAATTTCAACGTTTCGTGCACCTTTGTCCAATACAGCTTTTGTAGCGGGGTCAAGATCTCCTCCAAATTTAGAAAAAGCCTCCATCTCACGGTAAAGGGCCTGGTCGAGCTTTAGGGTACCCGATACTTTTTTCATTGATTTTATCTGAGCATTTCCTCCTACACGGCTGACAGAAATACCTACGTTAATAGCAGGACGAATGCCTGCATTGAACAAGTTACCCTCAAGGAAAATTTGCCCGTCGGTAATGGAAATTACGTTTGTAGGTATGTATGCAGATACATCACCTGCCTGAGTTTCTATAATGGGTAAAGCTGTGAGAGAACCACCACCTTTTACGAGGTGACGAATGCTTTCAGGTAAATCATTCATTTTTCTTGCAATCTCGTCTTTAGAAATAACTTTGGCAGCTCTTTCAAGTAAGCGGCTATGCAGGTAAAACACATCTCCCGGATAAGCTTCACGTCCGGGAGGTCTTTTTAACAATAAAGACACTTCACGGTATGCAACAGCCTGTTTGGAAAGATCATCATAAATAATCAATGCAGGACGACCTGTATCTCTGAAAAACTCTCCAAGTGCGGCACCTGCAAAAGGAGCATAGAATTGTTGGGGAGCAGGGTCGCTGGCAGAAGCTGCAACGATGGTAGTATAAGCCATAGCACCATGTTCTTCCAAAGTTTTCATTACACCTGCTATGGTACTTGCTTTCTGGCCAATAGCTACGTATATACAATACACTGGTTTACCAGCATCGTAAAACTCTTTTTGGTTAATGATGGCATCAATACAAATAGCAGATTTACCTGTCTGGCGGTCACCAATAACCAGTTCCCGCTGTCCACGGCCTATTGGTATCATCGCATCTATAGCTTTGACGCCTGTTTGTAAAGGTTCTTTAACCGGCTCGCGAAAAATTACACCTGGTGCTTTCCGCTCCAATGGCATTTCGTATAAGGTACCGGTAAGAGGACCTTTTCCATCAATAGGCTCTCCCAGCATATTGATAACACGTCCTGCCATACCATCTCCTACTCTGATAGAAGCAATATTTCCTGTCCGCCGCACCATTGATCCTTCTTTTACAGCCTCCTGATCGCCCATCAAAACGACGCCTACGTTATCTTCTTCGAGGTTAAGAGCAATCGCTTTTACGCCGTTTTCAAACTCAACTAATTCACCGCTTCTCACGTTATTTAATCCATAAACACGTGCTATACCATCGCCTACCTGCAATACAGTACCTACTTCTTCTAAATCAGCAGAGGCATTAAAATTACTCAATTGCTGCCTTAATATTGCTGATATTTCATCTGGCTTAATGTCAACCATATTACTATCGTTTATCCCCAACCCCTAAAAGGGAGTTATTTAAAGGGTATGTTAGAAAAATTTTTACCAATTTTTAATATTTATTCACCACTGTCGTCGCACTCTTTTCCTAAATAAGGGCCATTCAACTTTTTAATCTTAATGTAAGGGTATCAATTATAATCTCTCTCTTCTCCCTTTACGGTCGGGCTTCACTATCGAATCTGCTGGACGTAAATGTTCTTATCAAATTGTGTTTTTAAATCTCTTAAATCACGTTGAATGCTTACATCAACAAGGTTATTGTTAAACTCGAGTATAAACCCGCCAATTAATTCTTCTTTTACCACAGATTCCAGTTCGATATGTTCCAAAGAAGTTTCTGTAGTTATTTTATTTACAATAGCATTTTTAACATCATCACTTACAGGAGCAGCAGTTGTCAGTTTTACTCTGTGTATTCCTTTAATTGCATTGTACTGATCAATAAAAGCATTTACTATTTCAGGTAAATAAAACTCCCTGTTTTTGTTTATTAAAAGTGTATTGAAAGCAGCAGTCAGCTCTGAAACTTTTCCTGCGGTAACGGCTGTTATAGCATTATTTTTCTTATCTATAGGTACAACAGGACTCTTTAAGAGAATAACGAATTCGCGACTTGCTTTGCAGACTGCCTGCAGATATTGCATATCATTATAAACAACCTCCAGTTGATCTCTTTCAACTGCAAGGTCTATAATACTTTTTGCATATCGTCCAGCTAACCGGGGATTAAGCATTTCTTTTTAGCTTTTAGCTCTAAGCTCTAAGCTTCAAGCTTGTGGCTAGTAGCTTAGAGCCTAAAGCTATTTTTTAATTTAAATTAACTATTTCAGCCTGTTGTTTAATAAACTTTTCCTGTTCGTTTTTGTTTGCTAATTCACGGCGAAGTATTTTTTCACTCACTTCAATAACCAGTTTACCAACCTGATTCTTCACATCTATAAGCGCCGCGTTCTTTTGTTGCTGTATTGCTTTCTGCGCCTCTGCAACTATACGGTCATATTCACTTCTTGCCTTATCCTTAGCATCACTGATCATTTTGGCACCTGTATCTTTTGCTTCTTTAATCATTTTTGCTCTTTCGTCACGTGCCTGCGCTAGCAATGCTTCATTTTCACTTTTCATTAAAGCCATTTCTGCCCTCATGCTTTCTGCAGATGCTATAGCAGAAGCGATACTGGTTTCTCTTTGTTTCAAAGAAGATAAAATTGGCTTCCATGCATACTTTCTAAGAATAATAAAAACAAATAAGAAAGCTATTAGAGTCCAAAAAATCAAACCTATTCCAGGTGATAAAAGTTCCATATTTAGCCCTCGAACTCCCTAAAGGGAGCGTTTATATTGTAATTAATAATTTTCTTTCTTAGAGCCCCTTTACGGGTTTGGGTTAATTACTGCACCCGCCGCCCTTTGCTTTAGATGCAGTAATAAATTAGTAGATAACCAAAGTTATCCCTTCAGTACAGCCAGGATACCAGCGATAACCGCAAAAAGGGCCACACCCTCTACAAATGCAGCAGTGAGGATCATGTTAGCGCGAATGTCGTTTGCAGCTTCAGGCTGACGAGCTATGGACTCTACCGCACCGCGGCCAATCTGGCCAATACCAATACCCGCCCCAATAGCTGCAAGACCGGCACCGATTGCACCACCCAGGTGAGACATTGAAAAATTAGCTGCAGCATCATTAGTAACCTGCAACATAATGCTCATTAAAGACATACTGTTTGTTTTTGTTTTATGATAAAAAAATTTATAAAGCAAATTCCTTTTCTTTTCGATCAAGCGTTGGATGTGGATCATGGGGATGTTCGTTATGATCTACATGTCCGGTTTCGAATGCCTGGCCGATAAATACAGCCGTAAGGTTAGTGAAAATAAAGGCCTGAATGAATGCAACCAATATTTCAATAAAATAAATAAAAATGGTAAATGCCAGCGATACCGGTGTGAAAACAACACCAACCGCCTTACTCATTGCTCCAAAAATAAAAATAAGAGAAATGAAACAAATGATCACAATATGACCTGCTATCATATTGGCAAAAAGACGTATCATTAAGGCTATAGGTTTAATGAATACACCAGCGAATTCAACAGGTATTAAAATAATTTTTACGAAGAAGGGAACACCCGGAGGCCAGAATATATGACCCCAAAAGTGACTATTTGTACTAAAAAGAATAACAATCATAGAAATAATAGCCAGAACTAAAGTAAAGGAAATATTTCCTGTTACATTGGCTGTGCCTGGTATCAAGCCTACAAGATTATTGATCAATATAAAAAAGAAAACAGTTAGCAGGTAAGGCATATACTTTTCATACTTGCGTCCCAGGTTCGGTTTACCAACTTCATCCCTGATAAAAGTAATGACAGGTTCGATTGCATTCTGGAAGCCTGTAGGTGCCTGATTGGTTCCGTTTCCCCTGTATTTCTTTGCAATGTTCAGCATCAGCAATAACAATAGTATAACTGCCAGAAACATTTGAACTACATTGCGTGTAAGGGAGAAATCATACACTTTTATACTCTCATCTGTCTGTCCGGCATCATTTACAGCTACCACTTTATCATTCACCATTTTATATCCGTGGTATGCAGCATGACCATGCAGGAAATTGGAAGACATAAACGCATCAAAACCACGTGGAGGAGAATATAGAATAATTGGCAGGGAAATAGATACCGGATGACCGCCAAACTCAGCAAAGTGAAATTCATGCTTGTCCAACACGTGTTCCATTATTATCCTGGCAGCATCAATCTTTTCTTCATGTTCTACAGACGTGCCTTTTTCGGTAATTTTTGCCCCGGTTTCGTGTTGTGCAAATGCAATATTAGAAAAAAAAATTATAGATAGGCTAAAAACTGCTACCAACAATGATTTGAGACTCCCTGCAATCATATCTTTTCTAATTTTGCGCAAAGATAAGGGTAAGAGAGAGAAAATGGAAAATGAAGAAGAGAAAAATGCTTTAATACCTTAATTCTTGTCCTTATTTTTAAAGAAGCTGCTTTTTTTTATACAAAGATAGCATCGCAGTTTTGGTAACAGATTTGATCTATCTTTTCGCAGGTTTTAATGAAGAAAAATGAACACCAGCACGCCATTAAAACCAGCAACAGGATCCATAGTAAATGTCCCTCAAAAAATAACGGTTATGCTATTACCGCCTTTTGTTTTTCTAATTGCATATTATGCAAATTAGCATAAAACCCGCCTTTTCCCAACAATTCCTGGTGCGTTCCGATTTCTTTAAGCTCGCCTTTATCCATAACGATAATTTTAGAGGCTTTACGAATGGTAGATAAACGATGAGCAATTACAATTGAGGTTCTGCCTGTTATCAGCTTATCAATGGCATGCTGAATTAAAGCCTCACTTTCAGTATCTATAGAAGATGTTGCTTCATCAAGAATCAGGATAGAAGGATTGTATAATAATGCTCTTATAAAGCTTAATAACTGGCGTTGCCCTAAACTCAAAGTGCTGCCTCTTTCCATTACATTATAATCATATCCCCCCGGCAAACTCATAATAAAATCATGTACACCTATCATTTTAGCCGCTGCAATAACCTGCTCTTTTGATATTAACTCATTTCTTAGGGTAATATTTTCAAGAACACTTCCTGAAAAAAGAAATACATCTTGCAAAACTATTCCAATACGACTCCGTAAAACATCAACCTTGTAATCTTCTATCCTAACGTCATCTATTTTTATTTCACCTTTTTGTATATGATATAAACGGTTAAGTAAGCTGATAATGGAAGTTTTACCACTGCCCGTATGGCCGACAAGTGCAATAGTTTCACCAGGCTGGGCAGCAAATGTGATATTTTTAAGAACATATTGGTCTTTTATATAGGCAAACCATACATTATTAAACTCTACTTTTCCTTTTATAAAGGCTGGGGCATAGGTTCCGTCAGATTGAATAACGTCAGGATTATCAAGTACTTTAAATACCCTTTCGCTTGCCACCATCCCCATTTGAATGACATTAAATTTATCAGCAATTACCCTTAACGGCCTGAATATCTGGTTAAGATAAAGAATAAAAGCAACTAACAATCCTGCATCAAGTTCGTTTCCTGCTATCCACCAAACGAGCAAACCCATACTTACTGCTAACACCACTTCTACTATAGGAAAAAAAACAGAATAAGCGAATATGGCGTGAATATTAGCATCGCGATGTTCTTTATTAATCTTTTTAAACTTTTTAAATTCTCTCCCTTCTGCAGCAAATGCCTGTACTATTTGCATTCCGGTTATATGTTCCTGTACAAAAGCATTCAAAGCAGCTACTGCATTTCTTACTTTCATAAAGGAGTGGTTAACACTTTCTTTGAAGTAATAAGTAGCCATAATTAATATCGGCAAAGGAATAAGGCTGATTAATGTCAGTTTCCAATCCATATAAAACATGATGGCTAGCGTAAAAATTATGGATAGCAAATCAGAAATTATGGGAATTAACCCATCAGAAAAAATATCGTTGATACTTTCAATATCATTAATGGTACGGGTGGTTAATGTGCCGATAGGTGTTTTATCAAATTGAGAAAGGTTTAAAGACATTACTTTTTTATATACAATAACACGAATGTCTTTAACAACACTTTGGCCAAGCCAGGAAGTAAGAAAAGAAAAAACAAATCTGAAAGTAGTTTCTATAAACAAGAAAACTATCTGGAAAACCGTTACTGCAATAATAAACCTTGTGGCATCAGAAACATCAGCATTAAATAATAAAATTTTTAACCATGTAGGCATATGCACGGGTTTACCGGTCGCAACATCTACAGTAAGATTGATCAAATACGGGCGTACAGGTGCAAACACAGCTAATAGTATAGAAAGAACTATGCTAAAGATCAAATAGGTCTTATACGGCCTCACAAATTGAAAAACCCTGTTTAAAAGAGAAAAATCAAAAACTTTTTTCTTAACTCCATCTGACATAAGACTACAAAAGTATTACTAACAATATAAACTGCTTAAAGAAAAAGAGAGCGCCTAAGCTGCTCTCTTTTTCAGAATATTTTTTTTTAAAGGTTATCCTGCCATTTCTTTATTATAAGCCATTATAAAAAGAGCTCCCAGGTTTTTATATGGCGGTACATAGTCTTCGAAAAGATTATTATCCTTTAATTTCTTACCGAAACTTTTCCACATTTCGGGCCAGTTCAGATCTTTGCCCTGACGCAACGTTTCTGTTATGCTCATGATCATCGGTCCGTTAACGGTGCCGCTACCTACCTGCTTGCTGGCAATTATATGTGCATAAGGGCTAATGCTTAGTACGCCGTTTACATTCTGATAACCACCGCAGCTTCCAAGAAAAACAACTTTAGAAGTAGGAAACAATTGGGATATAGTAGAAGCTACATGATAGCTGTGACCCCTGTGAATAACAATTGTAGGACTGATATCTTTGTCGCTAAGATAAGCATCTAAATTGTTTTGCGCTTCTTCATCTAAGCCTTCCTTTTCGTCGAGAGGTCTGTTCGCATAAATAACTACCGGCACTCCTTTTGTCGAACTTACTTCTATCCAATCTTTTTTATTTAAAATTTTCCATCCGGGAGTATTGTAAGCAGCCCTGAAATTGTTGAAGGAATTAACACCATCCGGGTCGCCATAAAAAAATTGCTGTACAATTATTTTACCAGCCTCATTTTTGAGTGAATTGTTAGAAACTGTATAAATAGGCGGAATTCCGAATCTTGCAGAAATGTCTGTTTTACCTGCCGAGTCAAGGCTTAAAAAAATAGTGTTTAGCAGGTCATAAATAGCAAGACCTCTTTTATTGTCAGCTTTTGTTTGCTTATCGATATTCGATTCAACTTCATTTAGAATAAGCTTACGCAAATCATTGTCAGAAATACTTGCATAACTGTCCGCCACATCTACAGCATCTTCGAGGGTGTTAGTCTTCTCTAATCCACTTGCAAAAGCGCGCATTAAAATTTCTGCATTATCCTTATCCATTCTTTTTAAAAAATCATCAAGTGTATTATAATTAGCCGCTATTTTTATAAACTTCTTAAAATGGTCAAAATTTACGCTCATTAAAAGGGAGTCGCTGTTCGGATTTTTCATTCTTTGAAAAATACGCTCGTAAACCTTCAGGTAACTGCTGGTATAAATTTCTGTTTCACCCGTTACACATAAATAATATAACTCCTGTGCATTTAAGGGCTCCACTTTCTTCATTCGTATATTATCGGGCTCATCATGCAAACCATTGATTTCATTAATAAAGTCCTCCACAGCCTTTTTTTTCAACATATTGGTCAGGGCATTCATGGCCATAGGCGTATCCCGCCTGCGCAATCTCTCCGTATAATCAATTTGAGTGTTTACCAGCAGGCGAAAATATTTGTAAACATTTACTCTATCTCTGCTGATCTCCTCCATGGTAATCTTACCCTTGACCAGATTGTCAAGAAAAGGAAAATACATGCGGCCTTCTTTTATATTAGCCAGCTTTGAAATGGTTTGAACTAAAGAATCATCTATTTTCTGAATCCTTCTTCCTAATGCGGTATTAGTTGATTGAGCATAGGTGTAAATGTCTTCCTGGTGAGTGTGCGCAACTATTTTTAAAAGACTGTCGGCAAAACTGACGTCAGGATTTGACCGCAGTATTGGCAAAATTTTGCCGGGATACTTATCGCAGGTTTTTAAAAGAACAATTTCTTTACTTTCCGCTAATCCCACATTTTTTTGAAAAGGGAAAACTTTTAATAAAATACTGCCAATCTCCGGCTCTGCCTCATTTATTACAGGTGTTATAGCCGCTTTTTTCAATTCAAGATCCATTGCATCCTCAAAAGCGTTTATAAGCACAGGAAGCTGATCAGCTTTCAATTCTTTCGCTTTGTAACCATTTACAAAAGAACTCAAAATCTCATTCAAACCTCTGAGAAATCTTACTTTTTCATTCGCACCAAGAGAATTGTCTAACTCAATCTGGTCCTGTATATCATCAATCTTATTGTATAAAGTATAACTTACCTGCAGGTTTACTTCCTCGTCGGTGCCCCCATTAAAAGACTTGTCTGCCTTTTTATCGAGCAAGTCTATTTCTTTCTGGTTTTTATCTATATTTTCATGAAAAACTTTTCTTATTAAAGGAACAACCGGCTGAGGCTGCGCAGATAATCTGACGGAAAGAGCAAAAGGCAATAAAAAGAGTAGATATTTTAACATATGCAACATCATTCTACAAAAATACTACCAAAGCTTGTGCGTTAATTTAATGTTTTTTCTTTTAGGATTTCATTTTATTATCGTTAAAAGCAGGAGTTAACAATTATATAATAATACTTCTACTCTTTGGCATTGCCTTAAAATTATTTTTGTGTAAATATGATGTTAATGGAATCTAAGCTGAAAAAAGTATTAATTGTTGATGATGAGGCTGATATACTGGAAATAATTTCTTATAATCTTATAAAAGAAGGATATGAAATACAGACTGCAAAAAACGGAATTGAAGGATTAGATAAAGTGCAACCCTTTAAACCCGATCTGGTCATACTTGATATAATGATGCCAAAGATGAGTGGTGTGGAAGTTTGTAAAATTTTACGCTCAAAACCAGAATATAATGATACGCTCATCATTTTTCTTACCGCTCTTAACGATGAATCTTCACAAATAAAAGGTCTTGAAACCGGAGCTGATGATTACATCAGTAAACCAATAAGCCCTAAAGTATTGGTAAGTCGTGTAAATGCAATCTTTCGTCGTTTAAATAAAGAAGAAGGCAAAACGCTAAAAGCGGGAAATATGATCATAGACCCTGAAAGGTTTATGGTCATTCTTGATGAGAGTGATATTATACTTGCCAAAAAAGAGTTTGAATTATTGTATTTGCTCGCATCAAAACCGGGAAGGGTTTTTTTAAGAAATGAAATTTTAAGCCAGGTCTGGGGCGCCGAAGTAATTGTAGGAGACCGCACTATAGATGTTCATATCAGAAAAATAAGGCAAAAGCTTGGTATTGATTGTGTAACTACAGTAAAAGGAGTAGGATACAAATTTGAAATGCCGGATTAAAAAAATAAAAAGCGGGTCGAATCAATATATGCTTTAGTAAATTTGTGTAATGCCGGTAACTAAAAATCTTTCACCCCAGCAGTTATCGTTATATACTGCAGCTATACTTTCCGCGCCCATTACGCTTGGTTATTATTTAATGCATCCCCGGTGGTGGGTGGCATTTCTTGTTTTTGTTATTATTTTCATGGGCAGCTTTCTTCTCATTCAATTCACGCTTGAGCGTTTTATTTACCGCAAAATAAAACTCATATACAAGTTTATTTACCAGACAAAAGCATCGAAACGCGAAGAGACTTATTACAAATACCTGCTTCCTCCAAAAAGTATAGATGAGGTAAGAGAAGATGTAGAAAAATGGGCAAAGCAGCAAAAAGAAGAAATTGAAGTTTTAAAAACCAATGAAGCTTACCGGAAAGAATTTCTTCAAAACCTCGCACATGAATTTAAAACACCCATTTTTGCTGTCCAGGGTTATGTAGAAACCTTGCTCGACGGAGCTTTGGAAAACCCGGCGGTAAGCAAAAAATTTTTAGAAAATGCAGCACGAAATATTGCACGCATGGTAACGCTTGTAAGCGATCTCGATGAAATAACAAAACTTGAAAGCGGCGAACAACCTTTACAAAAAATAAATTTTATAATTCAGGATCCTATTAAAGAAGTTTATGACTCACTCTCGATAAAAACTTCAGCTAAGAACATAAAATGCAGCATAAAAAGGGGTTGCGAACAACCTGTGGCAGTATTTGCCGATAAAGAAAAAATAAGGCAGGTAATCATAAATATTGTAAGTAATTGTATTAAGTACGGAAAAGAAAACGGACATGTTGTAGCAAGCATTTATAAAACAGATGGAAAGCACGTATTGATAGAAATAAGTGATGATGGAATTGGCATAGCCGAAGAGCATCTCCCCCGTATTTTTGAGAGATTTTACCGTACCGATGCGGGCCGTAGCCGCGATGTTGGAGGCACTGGTCTTGGTTTGGCGATATGCAAACACATTATTGAAGCACACAATCAAACCATACATGCCCGCAGCAAACCAGACATAGGTACAACTATAGGGTTCACGTTAGATGCAAAATAACAGAACTGCGATTATAGAACCACGATTTCGTTGATTTTTTAAGATTTGGATGAAATCAGCTATTCTTGTCCTCTTTCAATCAGACCGTATTTATATTAAAATTAATAAAGCATATCATTTCCTCATAATCCCTTATATAATCCAAAAAATCGTGGTTCTATTTTAATACTTCAAGTGCTCTTTTGCGGGCAAAATCATGTTCTACAATAGGGAGAGGATAAGAGAATTCATTTAATTCGGGAATCCACTTTTTTATGTAGTCAAGGCTCTTATCAAACTTTGTTGCCTGCAATTGCGGATTAAAAATGCGAAAGAAAGGAGCAGCATCACAACCGCTTCCTGCAGCCCATTGCCATCCGCCGTTATTCGATGCCAATTCGTAATCTAAAAGTTTTTGAGCAAAATAAGATTCACCCCATCGCCAGTCAATTAAAAGATGCTTGGTTAAAAAAGAGGCTACAATCATTCTTACCCGGTTATGCATAAACCCGGTTGCATTCAGCTCTCTGATACCTGCATCTACAATCGGGTATCCGGTCATTCCCTGGCACCACTTAGCAAATTCTTCTTCATTATTCCGCCATTGTATTTTTTCAAACTCAGCTTTAAAAGCATGCCCTTCACCCACCTTCGGAAAATGCCACAATATCATCTGGTAAAATTCGCGCCAGATTAATTCATTAAGATAAATATCGTTTAAGCTTTTAGCAAGTCTTGCAATCTCCCTGATACTTACAGTGCCAAAACGTAAGTGCACACCCAATCTCGAGGTGCCGTTTTCAACGCCGGGAAAATCCCTTGTATCACTATACTTTTTTATTATCTCATCTTTTAACTCTCTCGAAGGAAAGGGATAATTTACTTTTTTAAATCCCATGCTTTCTAACGAAAGTACGGGCTTAGCCGGTTGTTTAAAAAAATGTACGAAGTACTTTTCAGTAGGATAGGATGAAAGAAAAAAGTCGTTAAGATTGGCCTTCCATCTTCTGCTATAGGGAGTAAAAACTGTATAAGGTTCATTGTTATCTTTTAAGATTTCATTTTTTTCAAAAATTACCTGGTCTTTATAAGTATGGAAAGTGATTTGTTTTTTTTGCAAAAGACTGCTGATTTCTTCATCTCTCTCCTTACCGTAGGGCTCATAATCGTGATTTGTAAAAACCTTCTCGACCTGGTAATTTTCAGAAATTTTTTTAAAAATATCTGCAGGAAACCCATAAAAAACCTCAAGATTCGTTTGGAGTGTCAATAAATGGAGTTGCAATTCTATAATAGCGGCATGAATAAATTCTACCCTTCTGTCTGCCTTATCTTCTAACTTATCTAAAATATTTCTATCAAAAATAAATACCGGCAGCACAGGCTTACCTTCTTTCAAAGCATAAAATAAAGCAGCATTATCATGCAGTCGTAAATCTCTTCTAAACCAAAATATGTTTACACAAGTGGCCATTCTTTTTTTATGATAAACAACCTTCTTTATAAATGGTTGTTATAGATAAAAAAGAAACATTAAAAAAATTTTCAAATAAAAGCCGCTTCGTAGCCAAGTTTCTTAATTCTTCATTTTTTTGGTAAAATCAAAAAATAACTTTTGAATATATTTCTTAACTAAATACCTTTATTTGACATGTCTGTGTTTTAGAATAATTATTGGTAATAAAATTGTTATGTTTTCGATTATATGATCCACCCGCATACTGAACTACGGTTCATTAATCATGAAGTAGGCTATGGTGTTGTAGCTACACAACTTATTCCTAAAGGAACCGTTACCTGGGCATTCGATCAACTTGACCGTTCATTTTCTTCCGCACAGGTCAATGCAATGGACAAGGTGTACAAGGATATATTGCATAAATACTGCTACCGGGATAATAAAGGCAATCATGTTTTATGCTGGGATATTTCGAGATTTGTAAATCATAGCTTTAACTCAAATTGTATTTCAACTGCCTACAACTTTGAACTTGCTGTACGGGACATTTATCCAGGTGAAGAACTTACCGATGATTATGGTTACCTTAATTGTTCAGAACCTTTCATCTGCCTTCCCGAACCTAATACCAACAGAACGCATGTAATGCCCGATGATTTACTGCATTTTTACAAAGAATGGGACAGTAAGCTGAAAGCCGCTTTCAATCATTATAATAAAGTTAATCAACCACTTGCTTTTCTCATAGAACCTGCTTGCCGGTATAAAGTTGCTGCCATTGCCTCAGGTATAGAACCTATGGATTCTATTTTAAATTGCTATTATAGTGACGATGACAGCCTAATGCTGGTTAAAGAAGGAATGCTTCATAGCTATACATGATTTACTTATAAGGAATTTTTCTTAAGCTTAGTTACTTTCAAAAAAAAAAATATTTCAATGCTACAGATTGTAGAATATATTTTTCATAGCTACTGTGGGAGCAATTAAAGTTTTCTCCATTTCAAGAAACGCCTGGCATAATGAAGTTGTTATCTCACCTGGTTTTCCATTACCAACTGCTATATTTTCAATTGTAAGAACAGGGAGAATTGGTTTTGTTGTACTCGTTAAAAATACTTCAGCAGCATTTCTAAGTTCATCGACAGTTATTACTCTTTCCTCAACTTTATAATTTTTTCGTGCAATTTCCAGCACTTTCATTCGTGTAATGCCGTGTAAAACATTCATGGCAGGGGTAACGACTGTATGGTCTTTAGTAATCATAAAAACATTAGACCTTGGAAACTCTAATATGCATCCGTCTTTATGGTATAATACATCGTCAGCTTCATGTTGCCGTATCTTATCCTGCAGGTAAACACCCATCAAATAGTTTATTGATTTTGCCTGGGGCAGATCACGCATATATTCATAGAGGATTATTTTTAACCCTTTATCAAACTTTTCAGTCCCGGGTAGTTGTACGGGCTGTTGGATAATAAGAAAATTAGAAGATGAGAGATCGTAACCATCAGAGGAATAGCCGCCTGTTAAAATCATCTTTAAACCAGAGTCAGGAAGTTTGTTTTGCCTGATCATTTCGTTGATAATGTTTTTAAGCTCTTCCCTTGAATACTTAGGTTGTAAACGTAGTATAAAAGCCGATTTGAAGAACCTGTCAAGGTAATCGTCAAGAAAAAGAGGTATATAATTACTTGTACGAAAAAAATCAAAAATTCCATATCCTCTTTGAATGGAAAGATCTGTAATACCGAGAGTGGCTTTACTTTCTTCTATAAACTGGTTATTTACAAATGCGATCATGACAGAATCAATTACTTAAAAGTTTTTTGAGATATTAAGGAAGTTTTTAATTAAGAAATTAAGACAAAAGCTTTTTTATGTCAAAATGAAATTGAAATAGCTCATTTCTTAACTTGCTGAAATAAGCACTAAAACCTGAAGTGTGCTACGCAACGATGATGATGCTTGTACAAAAGGTGACCCCATAAAAAATTCTATTCAACAATTGCCGGTTCGACCCAGGCATCGCTTTCTTTTAACAGCATAATCAATTCAGACACTGCAATATCGCTGTTTACATTTCGCTTTACCACTTCTTTGCCTTTATATAATGTAATCTTACCAACACCACTGCCAACATAGCCAAAATCAGCATCAGCCATTTCTCCCGGACCGTTGACAATGCAGCCCATAATCGCTATTTTAACACCTTTAAGGTGATTGGTGACAGCACGTATTTTAGCTGTGGTTTCCTGCAACTCAAAAAGAGTACGACCGCACGAAGGGCAAGAGATATATTCGGTCTTTGAAATTCGTGTACGTGTAGCCTGGAGAATGGAAAAAGCAGTTGAATTGATAAATTGTTCAACGGTTGAATTGTTGAGGTAATTTCTCCCGGAAGCATTGGTAACGGATGCATTGTTATATGCATTACTTGTCATGCCAAGGCAAATACCATCTCCAAAACCATCGAGCAGTAAGGCGCCGCATTCGATAGCATAATGAATGAGATGTTCATCAGCAGTCTTCCAATAACTGTCGGAAATAATGACAACAGGATTTAGAATATTTCTTTCCATAAGCTCCATAAACATCCTTCTCATGGCAGGCATTGAATGAGGATTTGTGCTGCTAAGGCAAAGAACAACATTTTTATCATTGGCAAATACATCTAAATAAGTAAAGTCGTTAACGGCTGTTTCATCATTGAAGCAGTCAATCATTACAAAATTGAGATGTTTACTTTTTATGTTTGATTGTGCAAAACCGCTATCGTGGAAAATTGGAAAATATTTATTTTCACCCCCGGTTGCTCCGGAAGCGGAGAAACTAAGCGTCTGCTGCCATACAGAAGGATACACAATTACTTTTAATGTGCCGGGTAAAGCAAAAGAGAGAATTTGATTTCCAATAAAAATATAATCGGCAGCAGCGTCGCTGATTGTCCACTTATCTGTTGCCTCGTTATAAGAGTATCCAACACTTTGCAGGTTTTTTGGTGTAATGTTTTCGATTTTGCTTAAATCTGCAATTACAACAGGCACATGCTTTTCGCCTATGTTATCTACTGCAAAAGTTTGTCTTCTCTTATAAGTAAAAGGATCATAAGGCACTTTTTCAACTTGAGGGATAGCTGACCGTTGACAGTTGACAGTTGACGGTTCACTATTAACAATTGATATCGGTTTTCTGTCTGTCATCTGCCATCTGTCATCCATCATCTTACTTCCGTCATCCGCCATCTTACTTCCATCAATCGTCATCTTACTTCTGTCATCCGTCGTCACTTCTTTCTTCTCATATCTCTTTACAAGATCACGGCAGACAGGTATTTCAAATTCAGGGTCTTCGGTAAGGCTGACACGAATGGTATCTCCGATACCATCTTCGAGCAAAGCACCAATACCTGCAGCGCTTTTTACCCTTCCGTCTTCACCATCACCCGCTTCGGTAACGCCAAGATGCAAAGGATAACATTCGTTAAACTCCTGCATCATCTGCTGTATCAGCAACCGGTAGGCTTGCACCATTACCATCGGGTTACTGCTCTTCATGCTAAGAATGATGTTGTGATAACTTTCTGCACGTGCAATGCGTAAAAATTCCATAGCACTTTCAACCATTCCCATTGGTGTATCACCATAACGGCTCATGATGCGGTCGCTCAGACTGCCATGATTGGTACCAATGCGCATAGCAGTTCCATATTCCCTGCATATTTTAACTAGAGGAGTGAAACGTTCAAGTATTCTGTCTATCTCTTCAATGTATTCAGAATTAGTATATTCAATAAACTCAAACTTCTTTTTATCAACATAATTGCCCGGATTTATGCGAACCTTTTCAACAATTCGCGCTGCTATCTCTGCGGCATTCGGAGTAAAATGTATATCTGCTATTAGCGGAGTTGTATAACCTCTTTTCTGCAATTCATCTTTTATATTTCGCAGGTTCTCTGCTTCTTTTTTGCTGGGAGCAGTTATGCGAACTAATTCTGCACCCGCTTCAATACACCTGATAGATTGCTCTACAGTTGCTATCGTGTCCATTGTGTTTGTGGTAGTCATGGTCTGGACACGAATGGGATGATTATTTCCAAGACACAAATCTCCCACTTTTACTTCGCGGGTTTCCAGTCTTTTATATTCCGTAAGCGAGTTACAGTATAATTGCATGATACTTAAAGTGTTCTGATACGATTAAGGCTAACACGACACAAAAGTAAGAAAGAACCATTAGAACCACGATTTTTAGGATTATGGAAGGATTCTAAAGAGATATGGAACGACGATATGAAAGATTATTTGGGATATAACAGAAACCAGAAAATGTGTTCTGCTTCCCTCTCCTTTGGAAAGGACTGAGGGTGAGATCAGAACCCATTGTTAGGAAAGGATTGTGAGTAAATATGGAACAATGATATAAAAGCTTATTTAGGATGGAGCAGAAACCAGAGATTAGTTCTGCCTCCCTCTCCTTTGGAGAGGGACTGAGGGTGAGGTTTCGAGATGAGAAAGATTTAATAATAACCAATTACAGTTCAAGATATAGGTTATAAATTTGTTGTAGGATAATAACTGATTTATAACTTTTAAAACAAATAATTATGGCCTTTACCTTACCGCCGTTGCCTTATGCTCCTGAAGCATTAGAGCCTTTCATTGATGCTCAAACTATGCAGATACATCATGGCAAGCATCACCAGGCTTATGTTGATAACTTGAATAAAGCAATTGCAGGAACTGAACATGAAAACAAAAGCCTTGAGGAATTAATTGCTTCAGCAGGTTCAATATCTCCTGCCGTTCGTAACAACGGTGGCGGACACTGGAACCACAGTTTCTTCTGGCCAATTCTCGCTGCCGGCCCTGGTGATGGACCAACAGGCACTTTATTAGAAGCTATAAACTCAACTTTTGGTTCGCTTGATGCCTTGAAAGAAAAAGTGAATGCTGCCGGCACTACACGTTTTGGTAGTGGCTGGGCATGGCTTATCTCGAGAGATGGCAAACTTGAAGTCACTTCTACACCAAACCAGGATAATCCTTTAATGGATGTGGCAGAGGTAAAAGGACAGCCAATTTTAGGTATTGATGTTTGGGAACATTCATACTACCTGAAATATCAAAACAGAAGGCCTGAATACTTAGGTGCAATCTGGAACGTGATTAACTGGAAAAAAGTGGCTGAAAATTTTGAAGCAGCTAAATGATTTTTCTATCAATAATATATATAATTTACAACCCTGGTAAAACTGCCGGGGTTTGTTTTTTTAAGATAATTAATATGAATAAATATTGTTTTATTGCCTTGTGTGGCACCGTAACACTATTTGCCTGCAGTAGCCCTGCCTCTAAAAAAGTTTTAATTATGGGACGTGGTGCCATTACTGCAAATGGCAATGACATAACAATGAAAGAAGGCTCTGGCTATAGTGAAGAAACAGTTGAAGTAAGCGGAGACAAAGCGATAAGCTGGAACGTAACAACTCCTGCCGGCAAAACAACTGTTAATATACCTGAAGAAAAAGGGTTTTATGTTTTAAATTTAAAGACCGACACAGTCGTAGGCAGCCAACAAATACTGGGAAAAGACTTGAGCAGCGGCCGTATGATAACCCAGGAAGAATTAAAAATGAAAATTGATAGCCTTGCAAAACTTACTGCCGGTACAAATGTTTCTCCGGGTCATAGTTTTTTTATTTTACCAAACCAGCTTGTCAAAATCTCTTCCAACACTGATGCAAAAATATTTGGCCCTTTCACAAAAATCCCGGGAACATTAGAAGCAGGTAAAAATGGCAAAACACCTGAACTGTATAAGTTTTATACTAATAATGAAATGAGAGATCTTATTGCAAATTTGAAGAAAATGACTATGTAATGAAAGAAACAAAATATTTAAAAGCACCTGAAAGGGCTGTGCTTTATAAAATTCTTAAACCGCTGTTCTCTTAAAAATCCCTTTTGTTTCAAATGCATTTTTAACTATGGCTTAACCGTACTGCTTTAGTTCCCTTTTTAGAGTATATTACATTTGCTATATATCATTATGAAATTATTGACGGGAAATTTATTTCTAATTCTGCTGCTAATTTCTGAAATATCTGTTGCACAATCTTTCATTACAAAAGTTTCTGCTACCACTATTGGTAAAAACGATGTTTTAGAGGTAGAGTATAAGGCAAATAATGTTTTAATGGAACAATTTGTTCTTCCGCGGTTTGATAAGTGGACTGTAATATCAGGACCAAATCTAAGCAGCAGTACTATGCAAACCGGAAATATTGTAAAACAACAAATGGTATATTCTGTAATGGTACAGCCTGATGTTTCCGGCACTCTTATCATACCAGGAGCGACTGCACTTATTAATAATAAACCTCAGCAAAGCAATACAATTACTGTTCAGGTAAAAAATGTGAGTCATATTGCAGGAAGTCAGCCACCAACTCAGGCTCCTGCAGGTTCTCTTTTTGACCACCTGCCATTTGAAGATGAAGTTCCTTCCAGCCAGTATTTAAAGAAGGGGGAAAAAGGAATAGATAAAATAAAAAACAATATCGTAATAAGGCTTGAGGTTAGCAAGCGCAGTTGTTATGTGGGCGAGCCGATATTGGCGACTTATAAACTGTGTACAAGACTACGATCTAAATCAAAAGTAGTTAAACAGCCTCAGTTTAGTGGCTGTACAGTAGTGGAACTAACCGGTGAAGAACAGGACCAGCGCATTGAGAAAATAAACGGAATACAATACAATGTTTTTATAATACGTAAAGTACAGTTAGTGCCACTTGACGCAGGAAAGCTGGTATTACCTGAGGCAAGTGTTGAAAACAAGGTATCCTTTTATGATGCAAGCAATCTTAGTTACCGGGATCTGTACTATTCACCTCCGACAATACCGGTAGAAGAGCAATTGGTAACGCTGCAAAATAAGACTGAAACAATTGATGTAAAAGCCTTACCTCCCCTGCCTTCTATTGGCAGTGCAGAATTTAGCGGAGCTATTGGCAACTTTGATGCAACTGTGGCTATTAAAGAAAATGCTATAAACACAAATACTACCAATCATTTGCTTTTTATTATACAGGGCGAAGGCAATTTACAGCAGGTAAAGGTACCAAATATAAAATGGCCCAAAGGCATTGAAGCCTTTGAAATGAACGAGCAAAACGAGGAAGATAAAACAGCCTTCCCCGTTAAATACAAAAAAGCTTTTTCATTCCCTTTTATAGCTGATAAAAAAGGAACTTATACATTTCCCCCCATTGAATTTACTTATTTTGACGCAAGTGCGAACCGGTATATCACCAAGGCCACCCGTGCATTTACACTACCTGTTGCCCAGGGAAAGAAAAGATTTTTCCTTGCTTTAAAAAATTCAAGTGGTGAAGACGAATTTCAAAACCGGCTATACATTTTATTAGGAGGCGCTGTAGTAATTATATTAATAGGCCTGATTTGGTTTAATGGAAAGCAAAAGCCACAGATTCAACCTGCTAATGCAACAGCAATCAATAAAGAAGAAAAACGGGAAGAAATTAAAAAGCCAGATAGCGCTGAGTTTCTTTATGCAATCAGGGAATTGCAACCTGATAATGATAGTTCTTTCTTCTATAAGCAATTAAGCAAAAATCTGAACTCTTATATACATAGTAAATTAAATATAGAAGCCGGAGAGCTACCATCTTACATAGAACTGCATCCTGAAATTGCTGCATCATTACAACAATTAAAAGACCTTACAGACAACTGCAGTTTGGGAATGTATACACCGGTATATACTGTTGAACAAGCAATGCACCACCGGTTAGAGGCGATAGAAATATTAAATAAACTAGAAAAGGAATTAAACACTTAGTTACATGGTTTGTACCAAGGGCAATAGTAAAAACGTACCTGGGTAAAAGATAGCCGGCATTACAAGAAAAATTAGCCAACCCGCGAATTAAAAGCTAATAAAAACTTGTGGGTGCTATTAACAACTATTACACATTACTCTCCATCGATACATTGTTATTTCTTATACGTTAGAAAGGATAGGCATGGAATTTAAACCCAAATTTTATTGATTTTATTAATGGTGCAGTACTTTTAAAAAAAGATGTAATTTTATCAACTAATACTATTCTCCTACCTTACAAACCCCTATATGAAAAAGTTTATTTGCTTCTTTTCTCTTGCCTTTTCCCTGCTTTCATTTTCAGCTTTTGCACAACAGCAATCAGGTGGATGGATATCTTTGTTTGATGGCACGTCTCTTAAAGACTGGAAGGTAGGCGAACATGCAGGTACATTTTCAGTCGAAAACGGAACAATCGTTGCTCACGGTGAGGTAGCTCACTTATTCTATATGGGAGATGCAAAAAATCATAATTTTAAAAATTTTGAATTTAAAGCCGATGTAATGACAACACCAGGCTCTAATTCAGGAATATACTTTCATACCCAGTACCAGGAAGGCGGATGGCCATCAAAAGGTTATGAAGTACAGGTGAATAACTCACACACCGACTGGCGCAGAACAGGTAGTCTATACTCAATCGAAGATGTTAAAGATGTACTTGTTAAGGATAGTGTATGGTATACAGAACAGATTATTGTACAGGGAAAAAGGGTTATAATCAAGGTAAATGATAAAACAGTTGTTGATTATACAGAACCTGACAATCTACAGCGACCTGCAAATATGGCTGGCAGGGTAATATCCAATGGTACTTTTGCTTTACAAGGTCACGATCCTAAAAGCAAAGTTTATTTTAAAAATATAATGGTTAAACCACTTGCCAATTAAGTTAGCTACGTCAATTTCTGCTGTCAATAGTTCAATTCTTCTAGTATAGGAAATTAAGGACAATTATGCTTAACAGATTGCAAACTGTCTCTAACAGAGCCTCTGTTATTTTTATAATTATTCCGATTCTCTTACCTTGCTGTAAATAGATTTATCCTATGAATCTTGAATTAACCGAAGAGCACCTGATGATACAAAAAGCAGCAAGGGATTTTGCACAAAATGAATGCTTACCTGGTGTAATCGAACGGGATGAACAACAGAAGTTTCCGAAAGAACAAATTATGAAGCTGGCCGAACTGGGCTTCATGGGTATGATGGTTGATCCAAAATATGGCGGCAGCGGTATGGACACTATTAGTTACGTAGTTGCTATGGAAGAGATAAGCAAAACAGATGCAAGCGTAAGTGTTTGTATGAGCGTAAATAATAGCCTTGTCTGCTGGGGACTTGAAGCATATGGCTCTGAAGAACAAAAGCAAAAATACCTGACACCTTTAGCGGGCGGTCTAAAGGATGGCGAATTGTATATAGGCGCTTTTTTATTAAGCGAACCCGAGGCCGGAAGCGATGCAACTTCGCAGCATACCAGCGCTGAAGATATGGGTGATTACTACCTCTTAAATGGTACAAAAAATTGGATTACCAATGGTTCGACTGCATCTGTTTACCTCGTTATGGCTCAAACCCATCCCGAAGAAAAAAGTCATGGAATAAATACATTGATAGTTGAAAAAAACTGGCCGGGCGTAACAGTCGGGGCAAAAGAAAATAAATTAGGTATTCGGGGCAGCGATACCACTTCTATTATGTTTACCGATGTAAAAGTGCCAAAGGCAAACCGAATAGGAGACGATGGGTTCGGATTTAAGTTTGCTATGAAAACACTTGCAGGTGGACGCATAGGCATTGCAGCGCAGGCACTTGGTATTGCCAGCGGGGCATTTGAACTTGCTCTAAAATATGCAAAAGAGCGAAAGGCTTTTGGTAAAGAAATAATGCATCACCAGGCTATACAGTTTAAGCTTGCAGACATGGCTACAAAAATTGAAGCTGCAAGATTGCTTTGTTTAAAAGCAGCCTGGGAAAAAGATCAGCAAAAAGATTATACGTGCAGCTCATCAATGGCAAAGATGTACAGCAGCGAAACTGCCATGTGGACAGCTATAGAGGCGGTGCAGATATACGGTGGTTATGGTTTTGTAAAAGAATATCACGTAGAGCGTCTTATGCGTGATGCAAAAATCACCCAGATTTACGAAGGCACCAGCGAAGTACAGCGCATTATAATCAGTCGGGCTTTATTACAATAAATTCTATAGTTAAATGAGAATTTTAAAAATCAGGATAAACAATTCAAGTTTTTTTGTTCCGGTCATTTGTAACACAGATGAAGCTTTTGTTGCGTCGCAGTACGTTCATCTGCAGCAATCCTATTTAACTTCAGGCTGATTATCTAAAGCTGTTTTAATTTTATAAAAGAGAATTATATTACAAAGGTTAAAACTATTTTTCTTTATATTTCATGCTTTTAAACAATATAGAATGCCTGTAAACGAAGAAAAATACAATGAAATAATAAAAGAGCTGAATTCTCAAAATGCTCAATTGGTAGCAGTAAGCAAAATGCAGTCAGTTGATGATATAAAAAAATTGTATGACCTGGGACAGCGTGACTTTGGAGAAAATTATGTACAGGAACTGTTGGAAAAGCAACCTCTTTTACCTGCTGATATCCGATGGCATTTTATAGGGCATTTGCAAAGCAACAAAGTCAAATACATAGCTTCCTTCGTGCACTTGATACAGGGTGTTGACACCTTTAGGCTTTTGTCAGAAATTAGTAAACAGGCAAAAAAAATAAATAAAACAATTCAATGTTTATTGCAAGTGCATATAGCCCAGGAAGAAACCAAGTTTGGTCTTAATGAAGATGAGTTGAACGAAACTATGAATACGTTACAAAGCAAACCGGAACAATTTTCAAATATCTATATTAATGGCTTGATGGGAATGGCAAGCTTTAGCGATGATTTAAATAAGGTAAGGAACGAAATGAGATTTCTGAGAACTTTCTTCGACAAATACAAATCTCAGTCAACAGTCATCTGTCATCTGTCAACTCTCTCCATGGGTATGAGTGGAGATTATAAAATAGCTATAGAAGAGGGAAGTAACATGGTAAGAATTGGCAGTTTACTGTTTGGAGCAAGAGTAAAGAAAAAATAATTATCTTTCGAAGTATATCTTGACTTATCCCTTTTGTTGATTTTTAACTGCATCCCAGTGGCATTTCCTTTCTTTATCTTTTAAAGAAATCCAATAAAGGTTTTAATATGTATCAGACACTTTTAACTTCTTTAGAAAATCAAATTTTTACCATAACTATTAATCGCCCTGATAAACTAAATGCGATTAATAATACTGTTATGTCAGAATTAGGAGCTGCAATTGATGAAGTTTACAACAACCCTGAAATAAAATCAGCGATCATTACAGGTTCAGGACCTAAAGCATTTGCAGCGGGAGCGGACATAAGTGAATTTTTGGGTTTAACCATAGAACAGGGGAAATATCTTGCCCAAAAAGGCCAGGATGTATTTAACCAAATTGAAAATTGCCCAAAGCCGGTTGTTGCTGCAGTAAATGGTTTTGCATTAGGAGGAGGTCATGAACTGGCAATGGCTTGTCATTTCAGAATAGCAAGTGCAAATGCAAGGTTTGGTCAGCCTGAAGTAAACCTGGGTTTGATACCCGGTTATGGAGGTACACAAAGACTGGTTCAATTAATTGGTAAAGGTCGTGCTATCGAATTGATGATTACAGGAAACATGATTGATGCCAATACAGCATTGGAATACGGATTGGTAAACCACGTAGGCCCCTCTGAAGAATTGCTTGATAAAGCAAAATCAATTTTATCTGTTATAAACAGCAAAGCACCTTTAGCCATTGCAAAATGCATAGAAGCGGCAAATGCAGTTTTTGATGAAACCCAAAATGGTTACGAAGTAGAAATGGACGGATTTGGAAATTGTTTTGGCACAGAAGACATGAAAGAAGGAACGGCGGCATTTTTGGAAAAGAGAAAGGCGGAGTTTAAGGGGAGATAAGAAAGCTGCAAAGTGAGAGAAGCTGCAAGCTGAGAGCTACAAGCTGCAAGCAGGAAGAAACTGCTACTGCAAGCCCTAGCTGCTGCAAGCTAAAAAAACACTTACTTAGCAATATTTAAATAAAATAGGTAAAAAGCTTGAAGCATGTGGCTTGAAGCATGTAGCTTTTTAGCTGTATTCAAAACAATTAAAAACGCTAATAGATGAAAAATTTTAAAGAATTAGAAATCTGGCAAAAAGGGTTTGAAATTGCTGTCGAAACTTATAAGTTGACAAATACATTCCCTTCTCCTGAAAAAATTGGAATAAGTTCCCAAATTACCCGGGCGGCAGTTTCTATACCTTCAAATGTTGTCGAGGGTAGCAGTAGAAGAAGTGATTAAGATTATCACAGATTTATTGAAATTTCTCTTGGTTCGTCTTTTGAATTTAGAAACTCAGCTATTAATTGCAAAAGCAGTTGAATTTGGAGATAGTGTTTTTTGTAATAATTTATTGACCAAAGTAATAGATGATCAAAAAATGCTTTCTTCATTTATGAATTCTCTTAAAACTTAATAAAACCGAGCTTTGTAATAGCTTGCAGCTACATAACGCAATCAACTTATTAAACGACTATACAATGGACTATCGCATAGAAAAAGACACAATGGGTGAAGTTAAAGTTCCCTCGCATGTTTACTGGGGTGCTCAAACACAACGCAGTATAGAAAATTTTCAGATTGCCCAGGATATAAACAAAATGCCTAAAGAGATCATAAAAGCCTTTGCCTATCTCAAAAAGGCTGCGGCTCTTACCAACCTCGATGCCGGTATTTTATCAAAAGAAAAGTGTGATTTAATCGGTCAGGTCTGTGATGAAATTCTTGAAGGAAAACTTGATGACCAATTTCCTTTAGTGGTATGGCAAACAGGCAGTGGCACACAAAGCAACATGAATGTGAATGAAGTAGTTGCTTATCGCGGACATGTTATAAAAGGCGGTCAGTTAACAGATAAAGAAAAGTTTCTTCATCCTAATGATGATGTAAATAAATCGCAGTCATCTAACGATACTTTTCCTACTGCCATGCATATTGCCGCATATAAAATTCTTTCAGAAGTTACTATTCCCGGCGTTGCTAAACTTAGAGATACACTTGGGCAAAAAAGCAAACAGTTTATGAATGTGGTCAAAATAGGCCGGACACATTTTATGGATGCAACACCTCTTACGCTTGGCCAGGAAATAAGCGGATATGTAAGCCAGCTCGACCATGGTTTAAAAGCCATTAACAATACACTCTCCCACTTAACAGAACTTGCTTTAGGCGGTACAGCCGTGGGAACAGGTATCAACACGCCAAAAGGTTATTCGGAAAATGTAGCAAAACATATTGCAAATCTTACCGGTCTTCCTTTTGTAACCGCCCAAAACAAATTTGAAGCCCTTGCTGCTCATGATGCTATTGTAGAAGCACACGGAGCACTGAAAACGGTTGCAGTCAGCCTGATGAAAATTGCAAATGACGTTCGTATGCTGTCATCGGGTCCACGCAGTGGCATCGGCGAAATTTTCATTCCTGATAATGAACCCGGTTCTTCTATTATGCCTGGAAAAGTAAATCCTACACAAAGCGAAGCATTAACTATGATAGCTGCGCAGGTTTTAGGCAATGATGTGGCTGTAAATGTAGGCGGCGCCATGGGACACTTTGAACTGAATGTTTTTAAACCGGTAATGATCTACAACTTTCTGCATAGTGCCCGTTTAATCGGGGATGGCTGTGTAAGCTTTAATGATAAATGTGCAGCAGGCATACAGGCAATTGAAGGTAATATAAAAGAACACGTTGATAATAGCCTTATGCTTGTTACAGCTTTAAACACCAAAATCGGTTATTATAAAGCTGCTGAAATAGCGCAAAAAGCTCATAAAGAAGGCACTACTTTAAAAGAAATGGCTGTTAAGCTCGGTTATATAACACCTGAAGAATTTGACCAGTGGGTAATACCGGGCAATATGGTAGGGGAATTGAAGTAACAGTTGAATGTTTTTTGAGCCAGGCATAGAAAGAGTTTAATTCTTCCGGCGTTCACATCAGGTTGTGTTGTTTTTTTGCCATAAGTAATTATAATTTTCATATTGCTTCGATCCCTGTTTGGCCAGAAGAAATTCTCAAGCGCTGTTATTTGGCTAAAATGACAGTACCTCCGCCATCGGGAACTGGAATAAAGCCAATATTGTTTTCAGTACAATATTGCAAGACGGCCTGCCGTGCACCTTTATACGCATCATTATTAAAATCATGAACAAAGATGTACCCTCCTTTATTAAGCTTTGGATAAAAATAACGCAAACCCTCTAAAATTGGTTCATACAAATCAGCGTCAATACTTACAAAACAAAAACTATCAGTTAATCCGGTGGCAGTATCAGGGAAAAATCCTTTCTTAATAATGCAATTTTGCGGATGAGGCATTTTCCTTAAAACCAAATCCACACTTGTATTGGAGAAATCCTGCGTTCCGTTTGAAAATCCTCCTGCCTTTTCAGCTTCTATATCTTTTTTATCAAAGCCTTCAAATGTGTCAAACAGGTAAAGTTTCCTATCAAAAAACAAATAATTTAAGCGTTTAGCAAAATTTCCCTGAAAAACTCCGAGCTCGGCTACACTTCCTTGTATATTCCTTGTTATAATTTCTTCATAGCATAGTCCTAAAGTTGAATACCGGACATAATCGAAATTTACGGGCAATGGTTGAGGCTTTTGTTTATAAGAAAGAGATTTAGTCAGATAAATGCTCTTAGACGCCAACTTTTTAGAAAGCTCTTTAAATAGGTACCTTAATATTGCCATGAGACATATAATTCTTTATAAGGTAAAGATACTGCGATTATTTTTTTACATTAGTTTCAACTGTTTGTGACTTCGGTCATGCTACTTTTTTTTAAAGGCAAGGTAATGTCAGAAATAATTATGTCTACACATTTAATAAAGAAGGGATGTTTATATAGAATTGAAGAAACTAATCTCCCAAACCTTATTAAAATTTGTCTTGTTAAACCCTTGAAACACAGAAATTTTTATAATGGCGGAGGTAATGTGGCAGGAGATTTTCCCAGGGAGGGATTATTGGTTGTGTTTTTGGCTTTTATATTTTTAAAAAATTATATCTTTAAACTGTTTATTCCAATATTTACTATTTATATATAGCATGAATACTTTTTATTTCACCATTTTTCTCATTGTTGTCACTATAATTTTTATAGGCTTTTTTTCCGGCATGGAGATAGCGTTTGTAACAGCTAACCGGTTAAGTATTGAATTGAAGAAAAAGCAGGGAAAGTCAAGTGGTATTATATTGTCTAAATTTATGGAAGAACCTGCAAGATTTATTGGCACCTGCCTCATTGGCGTAAACTTTTTTCTTGTCATTTACGGGTTGCTTGTCAGCAGCCTGATGCTTCCGATATGGCGAATGTTTGCTATAAATAATAATTATATAATTCTTATTGGTGATACCATCATTTCTACCCTATTAGTACTTGTGTTTGGCGAATTTATACCTAAAGCTATTTTCAGGGCAAAAAATGATGACCTTCTAAGTTTTTTCGCGCCGGTCACAAAATTTTTTTATGGCATATTTTTCCCTGTTGCATCTATTTTAGTAAGTATAGCAGAATGGATTTTAAAATACATTTTTAATGTTCGGGTCAACGACCGGAATGATGCCTTTGGAAAAGGAGACCTTGAACATTTCTTTCACCAGAATAAAGACCAGGACGAGGAAAGCCAGGAATTAAATTCAGAGCTATTCGAAAATGCTTTATCGCTTCCGATGGTGAAAATAAGGCAATGCCTTGTGCCACGTACTGAGATCGAAGGGTTTGATATTAAAACGCCTGTCAAAGAGGTAAGGAAGCATATGATAGATACCAGGCTAAGCAAGCTGATAATCTATAATGATAATATTGATAATATTTCAGGTTATATTCATCAATTAGACTTTTTTAAAAATCCGGCAGACATTCAGTCTATTTTACTTCCAATTCCCGCGGTGCCTGAGAGTATGAGTGCAACAGACCTGATTAATAAATTTACAAAAGAACGTAAAAGTATAGCCTGGGTAGTAGATGAATTTGGAGGTACCGCAGGTATTGTAACCATGGAAGATGTATTGGAAGAGATATTTGGAGAAATAAAAGATGAATATGATGTGGAGGAATTTGTAGAAAAGCAGATTGCCGAAGATGAATATATTTTAAGTGGCCGGCTTGAGATAGATTATCTCAACGAAAAATACGATTTCGAGTTCGCTATAACAGAGTCAGAAACTTTATCAGGTTTTATTATTTCAAATCATGAGGCTATTCCACGTCAAAAAGAAAGAATAATTATTGACAGGTTTGAATTTGAAATTATGAGCGTAAGTGAAACACGTATAGATATGGTAAAGATGAAGGTTCTTCGGTGAAAAAATGCATAAGTAATAAGTTTAATTCTCTGTTTTGTCGTATATGCGATGTTATAAACTCTGCTGTTGCTTATGTTATTATTAATTTTACTATTCCCATTACAATTACCTTTGCCGCATTTCACAAAAACAAGTATTTAATTATTTCATGGCGACAAGCATTTTAAAGAAATTAAGGCCGGACAGTGAGGAGATGACTTTTGTTGACCACCTTGAAGAATTACGATGGCATATTGTGCGCTCATTGCTGGCTGTAGTAGTTTTGGGCATTATTATTTTCATAAACATAGACTGGGTATTTGAAAAAATAATTTTAGGACCGCTTCAGAATAATTTTATTAGTTACACTGCTATGTGTCGTTTTGGTCATTGGCTGCATTTAGGTGATGCTTTATGTATGCCCTCTATTAATGTAAAGTTACAGAATACAGAATTTAGTGCTGCATTTATGAGCAGCATTACTATAGCATTCGTTGGTGGTTTTATAGCAGCTTTCCCATATATTTTTTGGGAATTTTGGAGATTCATCAAGCCTGCCTTAAAACCTTCTGAATTAAAAAGTACACGTGGCAGTATCTTTTATGTTTCCATCTTCTTTTTTCTTGGCGCCGCTTTCGGCTATTTTTTGCTCGGTCCTTTTACCTTTAATTTTCTTGCTAATTATACATTAGGAACCTCGCAAATTTTGGAAACAAGGCCAACATTAAGCGATTATCTCGAAAACCTCGTAGATATAATTATTGGCTGCGGACTTGCATTTGAGTTACCGGTTTTAGCTTATGTACTTACAAAAATAGGATTAGTAACCCCTGATTTTTTAACGGCCTACCGCAAATATGCTGTCGTCGTTATACTGGTAGTTGCAGCAGTTATAACCCCCAGCCCCGACTGGACGAGTCAGACACTTGTGTTTATTCCTTTGTTTTTGTTGTACCAGTTTAGTATTATTGTTTCTAAACGTGCTTTTAAAGAAATGAAAAAGCATGATGAAGAAGAATGGAGTTAACTGCTGTATATTATTTTTACAATTATTATTCTTTAAAACATTTATCAATTTATAAAATGAACAGGGATTTTGATCGGTCAAAGCCAATTGCAGTGGGTGCAGATCATGCAGGTTATGAATACAAAACAGCCGTTGTTAAACACCTGAATGAACTTGGTTACCAGGTAGCAGACTTTGGAACTTATTCCGAAAACTCTGCCGACTATCCTGACTATGCTCATCCTGCCGCCGATAGTGTTGAGAAAAAAGAAACAGCATGTGGCATTTTAATATGCGGAAGCGCAAATGGTGTAGCTATAACTGCCAATAAACACCAGGGGATACGTGCTGCACTATGCTGGCAAAAAGAAATCGCCGAACTTGCACGGAAGCATAATAACGCAAATATAATTTGCCTGCCTGCACGCTTTATTAGTATGCAAAACGCTTTTGATATAATTGATACATTTTTAAATACTTCTTTTGAGGGCGGAAGACACGAGGGAAGAGTAAACAAAATCGCCTGTTAATAAAAACGTCTGAAGAAATTATTCATGAAGAAATTATTCTTGACCGCTTTTTTAGTAGCGGCTGTTACTGCTTTTTCGCAACCAGTTGATTTTGCAAATAAATATGCCCAGAATATCACTGCCGCCGGGATGAAGGAAAAACTATCAGTAATTGCAGGTTCAGAAATGGAAGGGAGGGAAACTGCTACTCCGGGTCAAAGGAAAGCTGCTGCTTATATCGAAAATTATTTCCAAAAGTTAGGTTTGCTGTCTGGTACGACCGGAGGTTATCAAATGCAATATCCGGTATACCAGGATACTTTGTTAGAGGCGAGTTTACAGGTAAATGGAAAGATGCACAAGTTAGACAACACCTTTTCATTAGATATTGCCTCTGCTGCCAATGGCACATATGGTATAAATGAAGTTATTTTTGCTTCTTACGGCATAGTTGACTCAGTACGTAACGATTATAAAGATTTTAATATAAAGGGTAAATGGGTATTAATTTTTGAAGGAAGTCCTGATAATGATACTCCGGCAGATAAAAGAGGTCCATATAGTAATGCAGTAAAAGTGCTGCAGGCCAAAGCCCTGGGTGCAAAAGGAGTCTTTATCATGGCTGCAGATTTTATAAAAAAAACAACAGACAATACAAAAGGCAGGATGTACTTGAAAAAGGCACCAACAGAAAGTGTTCCGGTTATTGCTGTTTCGGGTGATCTTGCTCATGAACTGCTCGGTCTAAACCCCGCACAACTGCTGGAGAGTATAAAAAATATACCTACAGGCAGTTATAAAACAAAAGTTCAATTTTTGATAAATAAAAGAACCCTTACTCTGCAAAGCAGTAATGTAATTGCTATTTTACCGGGAACAGATAAGAAAGACGAATTTGTGCTGATAACAAGTCATTATGATCATCTTGGCACAAAGGGTAAAGAAATTTACTATGGGGCAGATGATGATGGTTCAGGCACTACGGGTGTATTGCAAATTGCCGGAGCTTTTGCAAAAGCAAAAATGGAAGGACATGGTCCAAGAAGAAGCATTGTTTTTATGACTGTTTCAGGGGAAGAAAAAGGATTACTTGGCTCTGAATTTTATAGCGAACATCCGGCTTTTCCGCTTAACAAAACTTCAGTGGACCTAAACATAGATATGGTAGGGCGCATTGATCCGAAGTATAAAGGAGATTCTTTAAATTATATCTATATCATAGGTGATGATAAACTAAGCAGCAATCTAAGGCCTGCAACAGATTCACTCAATAAAAAATATTTAAATCTGCAGCTTGACAGGCGGTTTAATGATTTGAATGATTCTAACCGTTATTATTATCGTTCTGATCACTACAATTTTGCTAAAAACGGAGTTCCGGTAATATTTTACTTTAATGGCACACATGCAGATTATCATCGTCCCACGGATACAGTTGATAAAATAAATTTTGACCTTATGTCTAAAAGAGTAAAACTTATTTTTTACACTGCGTGGGAAATGGCTAACAGAAATGAGATAATAAAAAGAGATATTACGCTGCAAAAATAGTTTTGTCGCAAAGCTTTTTTTTTAAAATCTATGACAAAATACTCTCCTATTGTTTTAATCTTTTCGTAACTTATAGCAGTAACATTGTATCAGAAGTTCTTTTAATTTAACCTCTAAAGGCTATTGCCGAGGCTACTGATACCCCATGGCCTGCAACCGAAACAAGTCTGCATACCTCCCGTCCTTTTCCAATAGTTCTTCGTGACTTCCTATTTCAATCAATTGCCCCTTTTCAAGAACTAATATCCGGTCTGCCATGCGAACTGTTGAAAAGCGATGTGATATTAATACTGCCGATTTTCCTTTTGTCAGATCAGCGAAACGTTGAAAAACTTCATATTCAGCCCGTGCATCCAAAGCTGCTGTGGGCTCATCTAATATCAGCAATTGAGCATCTTTCATATAGGCTCTTGCCAATGCAATCTTCTGCCATTCGCCACCAGACAGATCAATTCCATTGTTAAAACGCCTGCCAAGCATCTGGTCATATTTATTTGGCAATCTTTCAATCAATGGATGAGCCAGGCTTTGTACCGAGGAAGTTTTAATAAGATCAACATTATCTACTTCATTTATATTGCCAACAGCAATATTTTGGGTAACACTCATCTGGTATCTTATAAAGTCCTGAAAAATTACACCTATCTTAATCCTTAATTCATCGAGATTGTATTCCCGCAAATCAATCCCATCAAGCAGAATCCTTCCCTCTGTAGGGTCGTACAAACGGGCCAATAATTTTACAAGCGTTGTTTTGCCTGCCCCGTTTTCACCAACCAGTGCAATTTTTTCTCCGGGATGAAGCGTAAAACTTACATGACGGTTAGCCCACTGCTCAGAATTAGAATATTTAAATCCTACATTATCAAATGTAAAGCCTGACAAAATAGGTTTTGGAAACGGCAGCGGATTGGGTGACAAAACAATCTTCGGTTTTATCTCGAAGAACTCAAAAAAATCCTGCAGGTAAACTGCTCCTTGCGAAACACTGGTAAAGCGGATCAAGATACCTTCCAGCAAACTTCTCAACTGCCTGAAAGAGCCTGCAAGAAAAGTGAGATCACCGATAGATATTTTCCCTTCAACCGCCTCGATTACCATAAATACATAAGCGCTATAGTAACCGGCACTTCCTATCATAGTTAGTACCGTACCCCAAATCGTGCGCCTGATGGCCAACCACTTGTTCTCATTATAAAACCGGTTAGATAACTGGCGAAAGCGATTGATGATAAAGCCCGATAAATTGAAAATCTTCACTTCTTTGGCCGTCTCATCACTGGCTCCCAAAAAACGAACATAATCCAGTTCCCTTTTTTCAGGTGTCTGCCTTCTGCTAAGAACATAAGTTTTATCGTTAAAATAGGCTTCACCTAAAAAGGCTGGTATAATGGCTACCAGCAACAGTATGATCAGCCATGGATTAAATGCCAGCAGACCGGCTGCAAGAAAAGCCATTGTTATTAAATCCTGCAACTGGCTTAAAACCTGCGAAAGCAATATAGTCCGTCCAATCGTTTGCTGCCTTGCCCGTTCCAGCTTATCGTAAAAGGCAGAATTTTCAAATTGATCAAGATCGAGCGTTGCCGCATGGCTCATGATCTTTATAGAAGTATGATTGGAAAACAAATCGCCCAACAAACTATCCATAAGGGTTATGGCCCTGCTTAAACTATCAGAGAGAATTGCCAAACCAAATTCTATTGCTACCAGCGTCCAGAGATGATGAGAAGAAAAGCTGGCATTGCTATGACTTAACAGGATGATCTGGTCTATAATTAATTTACCAACATATAGAATAGCCAGCGGAGTTGCAGATTTTATAATCCGCAATAGTGAATCAACTATTGTCATCCACGGACTGGTTTCCCAAACCAGTTTAAAAAACCGTGGGAGGTTCCGCAACGCCGAAAGCCGGTCCTTAAGGGATAATTGGTCGAATACCGGTTTGCTGCTCTTTTCTTTACTAAAAAAGTTTCGCCAAAAAGTCATTTGTAAAAGTAAGGGAGTTCGGGATGCCGGGACAGACACAATTAGTCTTTTCTTCAAGTCCTCCTTTACCAAGGCGACAAGAATAAAGGCCGAAAAAGACCGCTTGTCGGCAAGATTACATGAGACATTTGATGCGATGAGTGTAAGTTACCAGATGGAAGATTATCATATTAGCTGGGAAAATACAGCAGGGACACAGAATGGACCTTATGAAAAGTTCATATGGTTTGGCATTTGTTGGCAATGACGCCACCCTCGAAATTGACAGAGATAGCTGGGAATTATTTCCTGAATGGGATAATGAAAATGAAAAATCTAAAGTACCTGCTATCTCAAAGCAGGCAGGCCTCGATTCTCATGAAGATCAGATGAAGAAATTTTTAGAATGTATTAAAACACGTAAAGACCCAAACTGTACTATTGAAAACGGAAGACTTGTTGCCATGTATGCTAATATGGGAAACATTGTACTAAGAACAAATTCCAGATTGGTATGGAATGAAAACAATAAAAACTTTGGTAACAATAATGCTGCAAACGCATTGATCATACCAAAATATAGAAAACCATGGACGTTGCCAAAAGTATAACCAACAGACACTGATTACTTAAATACTACAACAGGAGAAATTGTATTAAAATAACAATTATTTTCCGCCTTAAATAACAGCAATGAAACTAATCTTTCTTTGGTCTTCTGTCCGTGCTATTTTTCAAGCAAAAGTTTATTTGCGATTACTGTGGTACTGAAATGATATCATCGGGGTATTTTACAAAAGCCAAGTAAATTACAGTTTTTTAGCTTTTGTTCATCTCTTTTTAAATGCCGACTACTCCTTGCCTCGCAAGAGCATCCTTTTAGATTGTTATCATTTAATGAGGTCTTCTTTAAAACTTTATTGTTTCAGGTAAATATTTATTTACCAATTGTTGATAGTAAGGTTTTAACCGGTTCCAGTCGGGAGGGTTTGGATTTTTTGAATAAAGATCATATGGATTGAACAAGTCAACATATTTAAACATTTCCCTGTCGTGGTCGTCCATCAAATGATCATACCCGTTTTCACGATGCTGAGAATAAAATGAATGGTAGCGCAGCATATACAATCCAGGTTCGGGCAAATAATCTTTCAGCATCTGGTAAACATATTCATCATGCCCCCACGACATGTGCACGTTTTTTAAACCGCAGTTAGGTGAGTAAACTCCGTATTCGGTATTATATTGTTTGTTGCAGAAGTCAGGGTTGCTTTTGAAAAACTCAGGATAAACAATCTTATCAGAATATGCGCAACCAACGGGAAATGTATCACCAACCACCGCCCATTGTGGTTCTCCAAAGAGACACAGTACTTTCCCCATGTCATGCATAAGCCCGGTAAGCACCATCCAGTCGGGGTGACCATCGGCACGAATAGCTTCAGAGGTTTGTAAAAGATGCTGCAATTGGCTTAAATCAGTATCAGGATCAGAATCATCTACCAATTGATTTAAAAATTCAAATGCATCCCAAACTGTCATTTCCTTTTTATTAAACCCAAGAAATTCTTCTCTTTTTTGGAGGACGAACTCATAGGTTTGATACCGGTGGTTTAACCTGTAAAATTCTCTCACAGTATCCCTGGCAGGATCCTCATAATTTCTATAACCTTCTGTCTCCTTTTTCCCGGCTGCAGATTTTGGATCGGGGTATCTTAAGAGAAGATCATCTTCCCATTCGTCAAGGCTTTTTAGTGGTTCTGGGGAATTAATGCTGCTTATCATCGTTTAATTTTTTTAGAGTTGGTAGTAATTAAAACTATCGGACAGTTATAAAGGTTCATAGAACTGGAAACCACAAAAAGTGGCGTCCGAAATTGCAGAAATAGTAGGATGGCTTAAAAGATTTTTATTTATAATCGTTAGAATAAATAGTTATGTAAAGTTGTAAATTTTTTATGTGATTATTATGAAGTCTCAGAACTATATTAACGAAAACGGTTTCGTTATCGAGTCTTCTTTTTGATTAATCGCATTTTTGTATTTGACCCATCTATTATTCTTAATAGATGTGGCAGTGGAAGTTGTTTTATCTTGTTAATCAACCTTTTGTTAGTCGTGTCATTGTACTTGTAAAGGTCAATTAACCTTTTTGCATAATCCCTGCACTGTCTGATGCTGGCTTTTGTTAATTTAAATTTTTTTTAAAGTGTGTATTTTAAAAAATAAATAATAAACTTTGAGGTTACATTAATAATAAAGCAGCATAAATATTCGTACTATTATCCTATATTACATTCGCCCGATAATTATGCCCAAAAACATTAAATTAATTGTTTTTTCAGCAACCATTGTCTTTTTGCTGATTACCAGCCAGAGCGTAAAAGCCCAGGATAATCGTTATGATACTATGAAAGTGTATGCCTTTATAGTAGATGGGGATACAATACCCGGAGGCCGGTTGCTTGATGTAAATGTAAGAACTGTGATGCTGGAGAAATGGCGTAACTACTGGGCAGAATGGTCGAGGCTGAGAAATGCAGTCTACGTTACCTACCCCTATGCGAGGGCTGCAGGAAGAGTAATGAACGAGGTAAATGCAATGCTGGTAAATGTAACCGATAAAGATGAACGGAAAAGAATAATTAAATCGCGAGAAAAAGAACTTAAAAGAGAATTTGCTGATAAACTAACCAACCTGTCTGTTTACCAGGGAAAAGTTTTAATGAAACTTATTAACCGTGAAACCGGCAACAATTGCTACAACCTTATTCACGAATACAAGGGCGGTTTTACTGCTGGCTTTTGGCAAACCATAGCTATTGTATTTGGCAGTAATCTTAAACAGAATTATAAACCCGCCGATAAAGACCGGGCCATTGAACTTATAGTGCAGGACGTAGAAAGAATGTATGGACGCAGAAGTTAATTGTATTCCGAACAATACGAAGACGCCTTCAAGTAAGAAAAAAAATTATATTTACGGAAAACGATTTACAGGAGTACTCTCCACTTAAAACTACCATCAGGACACATTTTTGCAGGCAAGGCAAGCTCTTCTGTAATTTACTGTCCATAGAAAAATATTTCAACCCCCTATCTTTTCCTAACAAGCTGATTAAATTTTTTTTTGATGCCAGCGTTTATTCTTCATGCATCATAGTTGCGACGCATTTCGTTCATCGGCATATCCTTGTGCATCTTTTAGCTTCATCGCAAAATTGGTTTTTAAAATCTTAAACGTTTCGAAGTAAGAAGGGGAGGATGTAAAACTAACAATTAATGCTGGTGATTTATTAAATTCTGACATTATCATTTCGTGCCCGGTTATGTAATCAATTGTGACCGCTGTGAATATCTATTTGGTTTTATTAACAATAACTATCTCTGTAAAAACTTATCTTGCGCCCACTTATTAAAAATGTTTGAAAAACTGGATATTCTTGCTTTTGGTGTCCATCCTGATGACGTGGAATTAGGCTGTTCAGGAACTATACTGGCCTCTGTTGAAGAAGGTAAAAAAGTGGGAATTATAGATTTAACTAAAGGTGAGCTGGGAACAAGAGGAAGTGCGGAAATAAGAATAGAAGAAGCTGCAAACGCTGCAAAAGTTCTACGGGTTTCAGCGAGAGAAAATCTTGAAATGGCAGACGGTTTTTTTCAAAACGATCAAAGTCACCAGCGAAAAGTTATAGAAGTAATAAGAAAGTACCGGCCTGAAATAATTTTGTGCAATTCTACCGAAGACCGTCACCCCGATCATGGACGAAGTGCACAACTGGTGGAAGATGCAGCATTTTTATCGGGACTACGTAAGATAGAAACCTCTTACCAAGACGAAAAACAGCAGGAATGGAGACCGAAATATATTTTTCATTATCTTCAGGACCGTTTTTTACAACCTGATTTCGTCTTTGATATTTCAGATTACATTGAAGATAAGCTAAGGTCTGTTTTGTGTTATAAGACCCAGTTTTACAATCCAGACCTTGATGAACCACAAACATATATATCAAGCCCTGATTTTTTTGAAGCCGTTAAAGCAAGGGCAATGATGCTGGGAAAAAGAATTGGCGTGAAATATGCAGAAGGATATACCAGTAAAAAGATGGTTGGAATAAGAAGTTTTGATTCTTTAATTCAACATACTACATAACCTTGTATCTTATTCTGAAACAACTTAAAAAGAACTAATAAAAATACCAGATTTTAAATTTCTCATCATGGCCACACCCAAATTTTCTACACAAAAACAGTCCTTTCATGCAGAATTAAAAAAAAGGATAAATGATTATTTCACTTCGTCTGAAATCAGTACAACTGGTAATTATAAATTATACTTAAAAGCGGCAGTACTTTTAATTGGTTTCTCCGCTACTTATATTCACCTTGTATTTTTTACGCCGCCGGCAATTTTAGCTTTGCTTGAGTCTGCATTGTTAGGCGGGCTTATTTCTGCTATTGGTTTCAATATCATGCACGATGGATCGCACGGGAGTTTCAGTAACTCGCCTTTTATTAATAAATGCGCCGCGATTACTTTAGGTATTTTAGGCGGAAGTCCTTTTATGTGGAATATGAAGCATAATGTAGTTCATCACGCCTATACAAATATTGACGGAGTTGATGATGATATAGATGCAAAACCATTTTTAAGAATGGCATCCACCCAAAAGAAGTATCTCATACATAACTTTCAGCATTGGTATTTTTGGTTTCTATATTGCCTGCTTCACTTTTACTGGAGCTTTGTTTCAGATTATAAAAAGTATTTTACAAAGAAAATACAAGGGATCCCTATAAAGAAAATGGAATTAAGTGATCACATTAGTTTCTGGTTATTCAAAATTGTCTATTATTCATTGTTTATAGTAATTCCGATTATAAAAATTGGTTTCACAGACTGGCTTATCGGTTTCTTATGTTTTACTGCAGTTACCGGGTTTGTATTGAGTATTGTTTTTCAGCTTGCACATACTGTTGAGCATACTCACTTCCCTATGCCTGATGTTATAACTAATAAAATTGAAGACGAATGGGCCATTCATCAGCTAAAAACTACAGCCAACTTTGCCACCAATAATAAACTCATTTCATGGCTTGTCGGTGGTTTAAATTTTCAGATCGAACATCATTTATTTCCTAAGATTTCGCATATACATTATCCGCAGATAAGTAAAATAATTAAAAAGGCTTGCGAGGAATATGGTGTTCAATATGTTGAGTACCGTAAAATGAGTCATGCAATTGTTTCTCATGTGGCTTACCTTCGTCAAATGGCAAAAGCATCTTAAGAACTTATATTGAATTTTATATAAAATGTGTGGCTAAAACTTTGGCTGCACATTTTTATTTAATGTTCAGAGTTTTGTGTTTCGTTAGTAGTGATTTATATTTCTCCTAACAATGAAATCAATATCTAATATGCAAAAATGTATTAAAGCATTTTTTTTCGCTATAACTTTAATTAATGATGTTAACAGATAAATATAACAGGGCTCACAACTATCTCCGCATCTCGCTTACCGATAACTGCAATTTGCGTTGCTTTTATTGCATGCCCGAGGAGGATTATAAATTTGCTCCTTCTTCAAAGCTCATGCAAGCTGATGAAATCGAAGTTATTGCCGCAACATTTGTAAAACTGGGTGTGAATAAAATACGCCTTACAGGAGGTGAGCCATTGGTACGCAAAGATGTTAATAAAATTATCAGGTCTCTTGCCGGGTTTCAGGTTAAACTAACCTTAACTACAAACGGAACCCGTTTACATGAATTTGCTGATGTTTTACGTGAAGCCAATATTAAATCCATTAATATTAGTCTCGATACTTTAGACTCAGAGAAATTTAATCTAATTACAAGGAGAAATAATTTTAAGAGAGTTTGGGAAAATATTCATTTAATGATAGAGCAAGGCATTCATGTAAAAGTTAATGTGGTTGCAATGAAAGGATTAAATGAAAATGAAATCAATAATTTTATCTTCTGGACAAAAAATACTCCTGTACATGTTCGTTTTATCGAGTTTATGCCCTTCTCCGGCAATAAATGGACAAGCAACAAAGTTTTGACATGGCAGCAAATATTGCAAATAATTGAGACAGAATATTCATTTCTTCCAATAAAAGGTGAACTCAACGATACCTCTAAAAAATACATTGTTCCCGGCCATGAAGGCACCTTTGCGGTCATCAGTACCATGACTTCACCTTTTTGCAGCACTTGTAACCGTATGCGGTTAACAGCAGATGGGAAAATGAAAAATTGCCTTTTTTCAAAAGATGAAACGGATTTACTTGGAGCTTTACGAAACGGTGAAGACATCGAACCATTAATACGTGCATCTGTCAGCAGCAAAGCAAAAGAGCTTGGTGGCCAGTTTGTGAATGATTTTGAGCATATTCAGTCAGATACAATACAAAACAGAAGCATGATTGCCATAGGGGGATAAGTATGAAACCAGTAATTACTATTGAATATTGTCCTAAATGCGGTTGGCTTTTACGGGCTGCTTATATGGCGCAGGAAATACTTACAACCTTTGCCGAAGATGTAAAAGCGGTTTCGCTGCAACCTGCTGAAATAAGCGGACGTTTTACCGTCTTGGTTAATGATGAAAAAATTTTTGACCGCAAAGAGCAGGGACGTTTTCCTGAAATAAAAGACTTGAAGCAACTTATAAGAGATAAAGCAGCCCCTGAAAAAAATCTTGGACATTCAGACAAGAAGTGATTTTTTAGTAATCAGCAGCAGTAATTTTCTATACTTCCGTTGCGCTGCGCACTTACTATAATAACTTTTTTGCAGAAAAGAAAGACTTAATTAATATCAGCATTATTTTCAACGACAATAATCTTTAGCAGGCACGAAATATGCTTTATCATACTTGCTTTTATACATGCATCAAAGTATTCCTTATCTTTCGTGCTGCTTTTATCATATTAAATTAAGCTAACCTTATGAGTGCATCTCAACTAAACCGGTCGCTGGGATTGCGCCTGGTAATTGTAGTTGTTATAGGTAATATCATTGGGTCAGGCGTGTACAAAAAAGTTGCCCCGATGGCAGCAGAATTACACTCATCAGGGTGGGTATTAATTTGTTGGCTGCTGGGTGGCATCATTACTTTATTTGGCGCTTTATGCAATGCAGAAGTGGCGGGTTTACTTGCCGATACAGGTGGTGAATATGCTTACTATAAAAAAATTTATAATCGTTTTTTTGCCTTTCTTTTCGGGTGGTCGCTGTTTGCAGTAATACAAACAGCCGCTATTTCATCTTTAGCGTATGTGTTTGCCCAGTCATTTAGCAGCATTGTCTCTTTTCCGCCTTTGCTTTCTTCATTAGCCACTTTCAGCATAGGCGGGGTATTCTTTCCTTTTGCAGATTTTAATGTCAAGCTTACAGCTATCATTCTTATCATCATTCTTACCTGGATAAATACAAAAGGCATAAAAACAGGGGCGGGAGTTAGTACAGCCATTTTATTTTTTGTATTTGGAGGCATTTTTATCATAGTTGCCGGCGCATTTAGCACCCACCATATTGATATTAGCAGAAGTTTTGAAATGAAAACAACAGATAACTCGCAGGTTACTGTAAGCGCTGTATTTACTGCTATGCTGGCTGCCTTTTGGGGTTACCAGGGATGGGCTTCTATAGGGTATGTAGGCGGTGAAATCAAAGATGCCAAAAAAAATATTCCCAGGGGGATTGCAATAGGTGTATTTACAATTATAGTATTATACCTGTTGGTAAATGCTACTTATCTTTCATTGTTGTCCGTACCTGCTCTTGAGGAAATATATCATTCAGGAAACAAAATAGCAGCAGTGGAAGCGGTGCGAAGTTTTTGGGGACAAAACGGAGCTTTATTCATATCACTTCTTATTCTTATTACCACTCTTGGCTGTACCAATGCAACCATATTAGCAAGCAGCCGTCCTTATTTTGCTATGGCAAGAGAAGGAATGTTCTTTCCTCCGGTTGCTAAATTAAACAAGGCTCATGCTCCGGCAAATTCGTTGATATACCAGTGCGTTTGGGCTTCTTTGCTCGTACTTTCCGGAACTTTTGACCAGCTTACAGACATGATCATTTTTGCCGTTTTTATTTATTATGGAGCTACTACGTTAGGTGTCTTTATTTTACGCAGAAAAATGCCTGGTGCTCCTCGTCCCTACAAAGTCTGGGGATACCCTGTAGTTCCTGCTATTGTAATTTTATTTTGTGCCGTTCTTATTATCAATACTATTTTCTCGCGTCCGCGCGAAGCAGCAATTGGTTTTGTACTTATGCTGACAGGCGTGCCGATGTATTGGTGGTTTAAGAGAAATAATAGGGTTAAAGATAAAATACAGAGCTGACACATATACTGCTGCAACCCATATTTAGGTTTAGGAAATAATTAGTCATTATTAAGCTTTTTCCCTGCTTTTTATGCATACTATTCTACAAGAGAACTATTGGCAAGAAAATTGAATATAATAAAATTCTATATAAATTATCTTACATTAATATTTTAAAAAGACAAAAATGAAGAAAGTAATTTTTGGAAGCGCATTGCTAGTGGCTTTAGCTTCATGCGGTTCGGGTGATAGCAGTAACGCAGGTTCGACAGACGGTACTACTAATAGCTCAGGAAGTACGGGTAGTAGTGAAGGTTCCACAATGCCAGATACAACTCATACGGAAAATCAATCAGGAGCAACCGGAAATGGCGGAGTAGGAACCGGGGCAAGTAACCAAACCGGTGATGCAAGTTCCGGAATGGGTGAGAGTAGCGGCTCAGGAACAGGTAGGGGCACCGGTGGTACAGGTAGCGGAACTAGTTCTACAATGCCGGATAATACTCATATGGAAAATCAATCAGGAGCAACCGGAAATGGCGGAGTAGGAACCGGAGCAAGTAACCAAACCGGTGAAGCAAGTTCCGGAACGGGTACAGGCAGCAGCAGGGGTACCGGCAGCAGCACAGGAGGATCAGGAGGTGCTACAGGTAACGGAAGCGCAACAGGTACAACTGGAAGCGGTAGTGGAAGCGGCTCTTCAACCCGTCCGGGGGGAGGTCATTAGTCTAAAATATTTATGGTCATCAGCACAAAAGAGGCTGTCTAAAAAGGCAACCTCTTTTATTTTTTGCGAAGTTTAGATCATTATTAAAAAACTACAATAACTACCTTACGATCAGCTGTTTTTATTTTTACTGAAACAACTGTTTTCATGCCTTTCAAATGTTTCTCACGATAAAAAAAGCATTGTTTATATAACGCAAAAACTTCACAGACAGCAAAACAGCTTTTATTTCTCTTATCATTGAAAAGTTGCAGATGCAATTTTAAACGATTTTTTTACTCACCATTATTTCTTCAACTCACACAATTTTTCAGAATCGCTTCACTTGTCTGAGCAATTCTGTAAACCCCTTATCTTAGCAATGTAAATAAACGATATGGCAACAATACTGATTATTGATGATGAAAGAGCGATACGAAAAACTCTGAACGAAATACTGGGGTTTGAAGGATATAAAATAGAAGAAGCTGCGGACGGGGAAGAAGGCTTGAAAAAATTTCAGTCAGGCACTTATGATGTGGTTTTATGTGATATAAAAATGCCTAAACTCGACGGGATAGAATTTTTAACTAAGGCATTAGCTATAAATGCTGATATACCAATTATTATGATCAGTGGTCATGGCAATATAGAAACTGCTGTGGAGGCTGTGAAAAAAGGTGCCTTTGATTTTATTTCAAAACCCCCTGATCTTAACCGTTTGCTCATTACCATTCGTAATGCTATTGATAAGACCGACCTTGTAAAAGAAGCCAAAGTTTTAAAACGCAGGGTAAGCAAGGTACAGGAAATGATAGGTGAAAGTGCACCAATACAAAAGATAAAAGAAACAATTGATAAGGTTGCTCCCACAGAAGCCAGAGTAATGATCACCGGTGAAAACGGAAGTGGTAAAGAACTGGTGGCAAGATGGATACATGAAAAAAGCAACCGGAATGAAGGTCAATTAGTGGAAGTGAATTGTGCAGCTATACCAAGCGAACTGATAGAAAGTGAATTGTTCGGGCATGAAAAGGGTTCGTTTACGTCTGCAATAAAACAACGAATAGGCAAGTTTGAACTGGCTAACGGAGGAACTTTATTCCTCGATGAAATAGGTGATATGAGCCTGAGCGCGCAGGCAAAAGTGTTGCGTGCTTTGCAGGAAGGAAAAATTATGCGGGTTGGTGGTGAAAAAGAAATAGCGGTTGATGTAAGGGTAGTGGCAGCTACAAATAAAGATTTGCTGCAGGAAGTAGACAATAAGAACTTCCGCTTAGACCTTTATCACCGGTTAAGTGTTATTATCATTCATGTGCCTTCATTGAATGAAAGAAGAGATGACATACCCTTACTGATAAATAAATTTTTAGAAGACATTGCCGAAGATTATGGCCAGGCGAAAAAAGAAATGGATGCAAAAGCACTTGAGTCTTTAACACACCATAACTGGACAGGTAATATACGTGAACTAAGAAATGTAGTAGAACGCCTGGTTATTCTTTCAGGCAAAACCATAACGGCAGAAGATATAATTAATTATGTAGCGATTTAAGGAAGTTACAGGTTGCCAGTGGCAGGTTGCAGGTTGTCAGTTACAGGTTGGCAGGTGTGTCTGTGTTTTATAAGTTACCGTCTTTTTACCTGTAACTGGTAACTTGTACCCGTAACTGGTAACCGGCAGCTTGTATCCTGTAATGCTATTCATATGTAAACTCGACAGTCTCATTTATTGATTTTAAAAGCCGTACATTTTCCGGTATTTGTGTTACCTGCTGCACCTGTATTCCTGACATTATAATTTGTTTATCCGGAAAGCGTTGGCTAATCTGCTGCAGGTATTCATCCGGCAAAAAACTGGTCAGGTTTGTAACAAGGTGAAAAAAGAGATAAGTAAAAGAACGCTTTTGCCCGTAGATTTCAATATTTTGTAAAGAAGTATTACAGCCAAAATAGATAGCCTTATGCTGGTTCTTCTTTAAAAGATAGTGAACAAACTGTAGGGGAATTTCATGTCGTTCGCGCTCAGGTGTAAATAACAGTATTTCTTTTTTTGCGGTATTTTTTACAAAAGGCAGCTCGTCTATTGCTATTATCAGCTTTTGCATTATAATACTGCTCGTAAAATGTTCCTGAGCAGGAATAAGATGATCTGTCAGCCACAATACACCTATTTTTTCCTGGAAAGGATTTATTATATTCAAAATTACAGCTTCAATTCCCAGGTTTTTCTCTGCTTCACTAAAGGTTCGTTCAAATTTTTCTTCATCCAGATCAATAGCGGCTTCAATTAATTCTTTTATGTAAAACTCATGTCCATTTTCTTTTGGCAATTTTGATAAGGCCATTTCTTTCATTTCATCCGTCTCCAAGGCAGCAATTTTCGATATCTTAATTCCGCTATGATATAAATAGGCAATTCTTAAAATTTTTTTAAGATTATCATTATCAAAAAACCTGTGGTTGCTTTCCTTTCTTTGTGCTATACCCATTTTGTAACGTTGTTCCCATATACGCCAGGTATGGGCTTTAATCCCACTAAGGTTTTCAATATCTCTTATTGTGAATTGATTCATTACAGCAATAAAGTTATAACAGAACCATGATTTTTTAAGGATTATACAGGATTAGGATGAAAGATTTTCTCCTGATGGTTCTAGTACTGCTGTTATTTATTAAGTATAAATTATTTTAAAATCGGCTTATTAAAGGTGATTGATGAGATACATGTTACAGTTATTCAATATATTATAAAAGTAGAACTACATAAAAGATTTTTTTTATTTAAGAAAACTTTTCTGTGAACCATCTTTAGCACATAGATTATAATATTACATTTGCCCACCTCAAAAACTACTTATGGGTTGGATTCTTTTCATTATTGGTACGCTCGGCTGGCATATTGGCATGTACGGCATGTTCAAAAAAGCAGGTATAGAACCATGGAAAGCTCTCGTTCCATTTTACAATACCTGGTGTATCGTCGATAAGACTAATATTCGTAAAATTTGGTTTTGGCTCCAGTTTATCCCAATTGCAGGTCAGTTTATTACTATCTGGATAACTATAATCTTTGTAATGCATTTCGGCAAGTTTTCATTACTTGATCATGTTGCTACTGTATTTTTCCCTTTTATTTATTTTCCTTATTTAGGTTACTCTCCCAATGTAAGATATGCAGGCCATGAAGTGGTAAAACGGTATCATAAAAGCGCTGCAAGAGAGTGGATAGATGCTGCAGTGTTTGCTGTGGTAGCTGCAACTATCATTCGCACATTCGTTTTTGAGGCGTATACCATTCCTACTGAAAGTATGGAGAAGACTTTGCTGGTAAATGATTTTCTGTTTGTGAATAAAATGAGTTACGGCCCACGCATACCTCAAACGCCAATTTCGTTTCCTTTTGTTCACAACATAATGCCCTTCAGCACTACAACACCTTCTTATACCAAACTTGTTCAGATACCATATACAAGACTGCCGGGGTTTCAGGATGTAAAAAGAAATGAAGTTGTTGTATTTAATTTTCCTGCCGGAGATACCATTATTAACCTGCCTGATTTTGGATCAAAAAATCCTTATTACGATGTTTTAAGAAATCAGTTTAAGGGAAACAGAGACGCCCTGATGGCCGAGTATCCAATACTTGTTCACCCAATGGATAAAACGGATAATTACATTAAAAGATGTATTGCAATAGGAGGTGATACTTTAATGATAAGGGATGGAAAGGTGTTTATAGACAGCAAACCTTCACCTATTCCATCTGCTTCGCAGACAGAGTATATTGTGGAGACAAATGGCCAGCCCTACAATGATGAATTTTTACAAACGCAGCTTCATATAAATTCTGATGATGCAAATGGCCAAATATATGCCTATGAAGGTAAAGCAAATGCTTATGTTATGAATATGACACCAGGTGAAGCAGAAATGGTAAAAAAGCAACCCAACTTCAAAAGTATTCAATTTGCTTATAGTAACATGCCCGGCAGTACCTTTCCTTATAGCGCCAATAATCTCTGGACTCCGGATAATTTTGGTCCCGTTTATGTTCCCAAAAAAGGAAGCACTCTCACACTTACTGCTGATGATATTGATATTTACCGCAGGCTCATCATTACTTATGAAGGAAATAAACTGGAAGAAAGAGATGGTAAATTTTTTATTAACGGGCAGCAAACTAATACTTATAAATGTAAGTGGAACTATTACTGGATGATGGGCGACAACCGCCACCGAAGCCAGGATAGTCGCTACTGGGGGTTTGTACCTGAAACAAACATTGTAGGTAAAGCTTCTCTTATATGGTTTAGCTGGGAAAATGGCCCTCGGTGGAACCGTTTGTTTAAAAGTATAAAATAATATATCTTTAAGTTTTTGAAAGTCCTTTCCTGCCTGCCCGGAAGGACTTTTTTTATCTAAAGTATTTTTTTAAACATGCAGAAAGAAGATTACAATTTCACATTTGAAGTATACGAATCAATAGATGAATTGACAGAAACTGATGCAAGGCTGCTAAGCGAGGCACGCAAAGTGACACAACATGCGTATGCACCTTATTCTCATTTCAGCGTCGGTGCTGTTGCCCGATTAGATAATGGTAAAATTGTTACCGGGAGTAACCAGGAAAATGCAAGTTTTCCTCTCGGGCTATGTGCCGAAAGAGTGCTGCTTGCATCTGTAGCTTCGTTGTTTCCTGAAGTTCCTGTAAAAGCCATTGCCATCAGTTACCATAACGAGAATGGAGAAAGTAATCATCCGATTTCACCTTGCGGTATCTGCCGGCAGAGTTTACTTGAATATGAAACCAAATTAAAACAGCCTATAAGAATTATACTTGGCGGCCTTCGGGGAAAGGTGTATATAATTGAAAGAGCAGGTATGTTACTGCCACTAAGTTTTTCAGCAGATGAATTAAATACTTAAGTAAAAAAGTTTTGAATAGCAATTAATCCCTCCCTTTCATCTTTAAAGTACTGGCATAAAATTTTTAATAACGGTTATAAACAATCAGCTAATTATGGAAACTACAAAAGAAACAATAACAATTCTTAATGATCTTATTGAGATCAATAATGACCGTATAAAAGGTTATGAAAAAGCAATTGAAGAATTAAAAGATGGTGACCAGGATCTGAAAACTTTATTTGCAGGTATGATAGATGAAAGCCGTCAGGCAAGGATGGTTCTTGGTAAAGAAGTTCAGGCTCTTGGCGGAGATATGGAGTCTGGAGACGCAACTACCAATAGCGGAAAAATATATAAAGCCTGGATGGATGTAAAAGCAGTATTTACAGGACATAACAGGCATACTGTATTATCCAATTGTGAATTTGGTGAAGACGCTGCTCAAAAAGCATATAAAATTGCTTTAGAAGCTGAAGATTTACCTGCTTATCTGAGGGATATTCTTCAACAGCAAAAGCAAGAATTCAAGGCTTCGCACGATGAGATTAAGGCATTGCGTGACCAGGAAAAATAACCTTTTTAAATTTTCTTTCTCACTTTTTGTTCCAAATGTTTGCAACGCATTTGGAACTTTTTTTTCCCCTTAATTGTTCTAAGTTTTCTTTCGCTGATATTGTAGCTTTATTTTACTTAGTACCTTTTCATCCTTATCTTAATTGTAATATATGAACAAATTGGAAAAGGCTTTCGAATTGTTTGACGCTTATAATAAACAAGATCCTAATACTATTAGCTGGGAAGAACTGAACTATCCTTCTGAATATTTTTATGCTTTACAATTATATAATTGGGTAAGAAAACTCGAACCAAATGCAAGTGAAATATTGTTATTGGCATCGAGGTCACAGCATATAGGAAGGTGGATGTCGCCAAGAGGAGACTATCCTGCAGGAAAAGCAGGTTATTATAAATGGCGGATTAATCTTGCAAAGTTTCATGCAAAGACAGCAGGAGCTTTGATGATGGAAGCAGGATATGATGATCATGATATTAAAGCAGTGCAAAGTATCATACGTAAAGAACAGTTACGCATAAACCCCGAAGTACAACTAATAGAAGATGCACTTTGCCTGGTTTTTCTTGAGTTTCAGTATGAAGAGTTCACTACAAAGCATGAGGAAGAAAAGATAATTACAATACTCCGGAGAACATGGGTGAAAATGAGTCTACGTGGCACAGATGCTGCTTTAACTTTATCCTTTGATAAAAGAGGAAAAGAATTGCTTGAGAAGGCGCTCAATCAATAATTTAACTAAAGCACGTCATGCTAAATTTATTTTTAGCACCTTCTTTCTAATTTATTTATAAACGCGGGCGAAAATCTATTATTAATTCTTCCGTATTAATCAATTCCTAAAATATACTTTCCCCTGGCTCTAAAGTTTCAAAAGTCAGTTCCACATCTGTTTCAGGATAAGATACACAGGTAAGAATTAACCCTTTCTCAAGATCTTTAGGTGTAAGCACATCATTTATACTCATTTTAACTCTTCCGCTTGTACATCGTGATGTGCAGGTGCTGCACCTGCCACCACGGCAACTGAAGGGAAGACGTATATGATGTTTTAGAGCAACTTCAAGTATGTTATGCGGATAAGCAACCTGGAGATGATATTTTTTATCCTGGTAATTGATAATAACATTATGAGGAGTTGTATCAGTCATAAAAGGCGGTGGCGGAGCAGTTGCAAAGAAATTTTCTCTCCTGATAATATCGTGGCTGTATCCCATTACTTTCAGTGTAAATAGCGCCATCCGCATAAATGCTTCGGGGCCACAGAGATAAAAACGTACAGAGGAGTAATTCACATACTGTAATAATATTTTCTCCAGTAGATTATTGTTTAAACGCTGGGAAGGTTTATTGTGATCGAAGGGATGGCTAAAAATTTCTCTCAAAGTAAAACGCTCATTAAATATTTGCTGAAGCGATAGCAACTCCCCCCTGAAAATGCTTTCTTCTTCATTATGGTTCTGGTATATTAATAAAACATCAGTTTCTCTAAATTTATACAGAAGATGTTTTATTAAAGAAAATACAGGTGTAATTCCGCTTCCTGCCGAGATAAAAACCGCTAATTTACTTTCAGCTTCTTCAATAGTAAATCTGCCGGTCGGAGGCAGGGTTGCGATTATATCTCCAACTTGTAAATGATCGAACAAATAGCGGCTTAGTTCACCATTTTCTATTCTTTTTGTGGTAAAATAAATAACTTCATCAACACCAGGAGCCGAACTTATGGAATACGAACGACGAACTTCTTTACCATTAAGGTTAACAAGCAATGTAAAAAACTGCCCGGCTTTGTATTCAATTTTTTTGCCGTTGACTTCCTCTATAAAATAAGATTTACTGCTGTTGGTTTCCTGCCTGATATTTTTTATCCTTAATTGTAAATGTTCCATTTATTTTTTTCGCGGAAAAAAGTTGTTTAAGACTTTTCATTAAAGTCATTTAAAACAGAGTTTGTAGGCCGTTTGCAATTTTATTTTCATGCTCCAATAACCATCTCTTTCTTTGTAACCCACCTGCGTAACCTACAAGTGATTGATTGGTGCCTATAACTCTATGACAGGGAACAATAATACAAATTTGATTTTTTCCATTGCCTGATGCCGCTGCACGAATACAGTTAGCATCACCAAGTCGTTTTGCAAGAGTCATATAACTAATGGTTTTACCGAAATTAATACTAAGTAATTCAATCCAGACCTTTGTTTGAAAATCCGTGCCTTTTTGATATATAGGAATATCAAATGAAAGTCGTTTACCATTGAAGTACTCAATCAATTCTTCAACACATTTATTCAATAAAGAGTTATTACCTGAAGGTTTTACATACTCTTCGTGGTTATCAACAAAAGAAATCAGATTTATATAATTTTCTGTACCCCCAATTTTAAGCAGTCCGGCAGGAGATTGATAATATGTATAACTTACCTGGTTCATGTCAGCCAATTTTTTTACCATTTTCAACCTTCCTTTCAGGTTGTAATAAAATTACATCATTGTTCTCATCATACACGCCAAGCACCAGACATTCACTAAAAAAACCTGCTATTTGTTTAGGCGGGAAATTTACTACTGCAACTATCTGCTGTCCGATTAATTGCTCTTTGGTATAATGTTTTGTAATTTGCGCCGAAGATTGTTTGATACCTGATTCACCAAAATCAATTTTTAGTTTATAAGCAGGCTTTCTTGCTTTTAGAAAATCATTAATTTCAACAATTGTTCCTGTTTGGATGTTGATATTTTCAAAGTCTTCCCAGGAGATCATAAACATTTTATTTTCAAAATTAAACAACAAAAAGTATGAAACGTCAGGCAACTGCAGTTTGGAATGGTTCCGGTAAAGAAGGAAACGGAACACTTAGCACGCAAAGTACTGTATTAAACAAGACACAGTACTCTTATAAATCACGCTTTGAAGAAGGTGTTGGTACTAATCCTGAAGAACTGATGGCAGCAGCACACGCAGGTTGTTTTACCATGAAGCTGAGCTTTGTATTAGGTGCAGCAGGTTTTACACCTGAAAAAATTGAAACTACCTGTATTATTGCTTTAGAAAATGGTGCTATCACCACTTCTCATTTGCAGGTGACAGCCACAGTTCCAGACATTAGTAAAGAAGAATTTGACAAAGCTGCACAGGAGGCTAAAGCAGAATGCCCTGTCAGCAAAGCTTACAACCTTGAGATTAGTATGGAAGCGAGTTTGAGTGAAGAGTTAGTTGCGGGATGATGGCTGACAGATAATCATTGTTAACTGTTACCAGGGTTAATTAATCTTTTCTTATTTTCCATTCTTAGCCATTGATGAATTTTCATTAATGGCTTTTTTAAATGTAAGGCCTGTGGTTAATTTATTAAAGAAAGAGAAAAAACAATAACTTGTATAACACTTACAAAAAGTGTAATTTTTTGAGAGATGAGTAAAGCAACAGAAGTTAAAAGTATTTGTTTGTAAAAGTATAATTAAAAACATAAATTATTGAACCCATGATACGAACCGTAATAATACCAACTAATACAAACATCAATCTTTTCATACCTGAGGATTATGTAGGCAAGCCTATTGAAGTTACCCTTGTTGCAACTGAAGAACCTGAACAGAGACCTGCTAAAAAAACAATGGCTAATTTCTGGGGAGTTATTTCTGATGAAACAGCGGAAGCATTGCATAAACAGGTAGAACAAAGCCGTAACGAATGGAACAAAAATACTTGATAGACTCTAATCCGGTAATTGATTTTTTTAATGGCAAGCTAACTGCAGGAGGTAAAAATTTTATAGCAGCTATTGACCCTGTTGTTTCTGTCATAACACATATCGAATTACTAAATAATAAAAATATCCCTTGGGATGAATGGGTGCAGCTACTGGATTTTATACAAATAGCAACAATCTGTCAACTTGATAACGCTATAGTAGAACAAACTATAATCTTGCGCCAACAGCATAAAATAAAAACACCTGATGCCATTATTGCCGCTACGGCACTGATTCATGGTTTTACATTAATTAGCAGGAACTTATTTGATTTTAAAAATATACCAGAACTTAATGTAATTGACCCATATACACTTTAAACCCCCATGCTATTTTATCTACTTTAGTAGAAACAACTTAATTAATTTGAGGCAACAGAAGGAATTTTTATATTTAACTATTCTATATTCACATAGAAGAAACGGAGCACGTTATGCTAAAAAAACTACTTATCTTTTTTTTAATTGCTTTATGCTTACCTGTCATATTGTTTGCACAACATTCGGCAAACCACTCTGTAGCTACTGATAATATTGTTACCGGTATAGAACCTCAACCACTGCTTGCACAGGCAATTCGCCTTAATGAAGCTTTATCATTTTTAGGAAGTTCTTTATCAGCTAAAGACCAGAGACATCTAAAGGCATTGCAAAGTGAACCCCTTACACTAAAAATAACAAACGATATCCAGGAAATTCTTGATCCTTATTGCCTGGCTATGATAAACATCAATCCTGAAGCGCGGGTAAAAGTGGCACGAGGACCCGCAGAAGCCAAATTAAATCAAAATGGTTGGGTTAGTTTTTTAGTAAAGGTGAATAATGATGCAGCTGTTACTGCTCAGCTACAGGTAGCAAGTCCTAATGCTGCTGCTCCCTTACATGTTTCCACTTTCCAGGCACGCGTGAAAGAAAAGAACATTCTCACACCCGGCCAGGTAGCCAACCGCTTTTTAGAAATGCAACTATATCGTAATCGTCCGTTGCTTCCAAACCTTTCAGGCTTAAAGCTGGAGTATGCAGTATTGCAGATTTACAGCAAAGATGCCGGACAGCGTGAAGCAGAAATAGGGTTTAATATCGGGCAAGGCACTCAGGATATCGGCTTTCGCAATACTATAAATATCTTGTTCAAGATACTTCCTTCAGTAAAGGTAATCTTTCATGTAAAGGATGTGGATGGTTCTCCTGCAATGGCTTCTTTTCTTATTACTGATAGTATAGAACGCATTCTTGATGATAGTGCTAACACTTTAGCGAAAGCTGATTTTCGCTTTACTGCTGCACAACTTGAATACCGGATCAACGGTTCGACTAAAGGTTATAAAGTTCCCCGCAGACTCTTAGGAATATATCCCCTTCCTTCAAGACGGGTAGCTGCTTATGATCAATACCCTGATTTTTTCTTTCAGCCGCAGGTTTACCGCTCAGACGGAGAGAATGTGCAACTGCCCCCGGGAAAATACAATGTCACTTTTACCCGGGGCCCTGAATACATTTCTCAAACAAAGCAACTTGTTATTCCTTCTGGTATCCATTCGTATGATGCATTTTTTCAATTGAAACAGTGGATCAGTATGGAGAAACTTGGGTGGTATAGTGCTGATCATCATGTACATGCTGCGGGCTGCAGTCATTACGAAAGTCCCGAAGAAGGCGTAAAGCCAATAGATATGTGGCGGCAGGCATTGGGCGAAGATTTAAATATAGCGGCTGTATTGGCATGGGGGCCAAGTTGGTATCATCAGAAAACTTTCTTCACCGGACATGATGATCCTCTTTCCACAACTAAAAACATCATGCGTAACGATGTAGAAGTTTCAGGTTTCCCTTCTTCACATGCTGGTCATATTGTGCTCTTACGTTTGAAGGAAGATGATTATCCGGGAACAACAAAAATTGAAGAATGGCCAAGCTGGACCTTGCCCGTTTTAACCTGGGCGAAATCTCAAAATGCCCTTGCCGGATATGCTCATTCCGGATGGGGATTGGAACCAATAGAACCAACTAAACAACTGCCTAATTACATAATGCCGAAAATGGATGGCATAGGAGCAAATGAATACATTGTCACTGTAACACAAAATGCTGTTGACTTTTATAGTGCAGGCGATACGCCTGCTCCGTGGGAATTGAATATGTGGTATCACTCACTTAATTGTGGCTTTACTACGAGGCTTAGCGGGGAAACTGACTTTCCATGCATTTTCGATGAACGTGTAGGAATTGCACGCAGTTATTTTAAACCGGACAGTAATCTTAACTACGATACCTATATAGCAGCCATTAAAAAAGGGCGATCTTATGTTTCTGACGGCAGTTCTCATATTATTGATTTTGCTGTAGATGGATTAGAATCAGGTACAAATGAAAGCAAGCTCTCTGTAAATGGTAAACAAACAGTAAAAATCACCGCCAAAGTAGCTGCTAATCTTCCTCAGCAACAGGATCAGGCAGGCGCAGCTATTGCACAAAGAGCAATGACTGAACAACCTTACTGGCATCTTGAACGGGCTCGTATCGCAACGACACGAAAGGTTCGTGTAGAGCTAATCGTAAATGGTGAATCGGCAGACACTACCGAAATTACTGCAGACGGTACCTGGAAAGAGGTGAGCTTTACATATCAGGTTAATAATTCGAGTTGGGCAGCACTAACAATTTATCCAAGTTCGCATACCAATCCGGTTTTTATTATAGTCAATGGTAAACCAATTAATGTGCGTAAAAGTGCAGAATGGTGCCGGCAGGCAGTAGATCAATGCTGGAAGATGAAGCAATCTAACATTCGTTCTGAAGAGCGCGCTGCTGCTGAATCAGCTTATAATAAGGCTCGTAATATTTATGATAAGATCATCCAGGAGTCTTCGGATTGAAGAGTTCGTTGTTTTGAAAGTCTCAACAATAAAATGAATGCAACAAAAGCTAAATTTTCCTGTTAAGAATAGTATTTCCCTTAAAATTTAATTCTTTATTATTTTTTAAAACTTCTGATAAATTCTCACCTCCTTTAATGCCAAAATCAAGTGTGCGTATCGGGTAGGGTATGCTTATATCATTTTCATCAAATGCTTTTTTTATAAGCATAATGGCTTCGCTGCGTGCCTGTAAAAAAACTGGTTGTTCTGTTGAGTTTATCCAGATCTGCAAAATAAAATTGACGGAACTGTCAGCGAACGATTCATAAAAAAACCGCGGCGGCTCATTTGGATCAAGAACACTTACTTTTTTCACAGCCTGCATTGCCACCTGTTTTACCTCTTCGAGGTCATCTGCGTAAGAAACACCGGCTGTAAGTTCGAATCTTCTTTTACCTGAAAGGGTATAATTTTCAAGACTGTTTTGAAAAATGTCTTTATTTGGAACAATTACCATTTGCCCTGCAAAAGTCTGAATAATAGTATCTCTCATATTTATCGTCATAACCTTACCCATTATCTCCTTTGACTTTACAAGATCGCCAATACGTAATGGTCTTCTGATTGATAATAATATACCTGCCATAAAATTTGAAGCAATATCCTGGAAGGCAAAGGCCAAAGCTACACCGGCTATACCTGCACCGGCTAATAAAGAAGTGACAGCTTCATCAAGATGCAAAACACTAAGGGTCACAAATATGGTAACACCTATTGCTGCCACGTAAACAAAAGAAGAAAATAAATTGCTTACGGTTTCATGTTGTGTAAAACGATGAAATATCTTTGAAGAGAATCTTCTTGCCATTTTTGCAAGAAAAATACCAAGAACCAATACAAGTGATGCAATAACAATGTTAGGAAGCAGTCTTATAAACTCTCTTAGCCACAGGAGTAGCTTTGATTGTATAAGATGGTAGGCTTTTTCTGGATCCATAGTAATCGGTTATTTTTCAAAAGTGAAGTAATTGATGGATAATACGATAGCTGTGTTCAAGCAATAAGTGCAACAGCTGATTTTATTAAATATACCTCATTAGCTGAATTGTAGTCAAATTTTCTGATGGGTCTGTTATTGATTAATTTTTCTACTCTTTTTACGTTATTAC
>JAABUN010000912.1_pt1 | contig 71760 bp, 69 predicted proteins | sample 5559311 | NCBI WGS metagenome assembly JAABUN01 (sample SAMN10711877, study PRJNA513370) | rock metagenome | isolation source: Antarctica rocks | place: Antarctica: Victoria Land, Siegfried Peak sud | reverse complement strand
ACGCCGGCGGCGGTCGATGACGCGATTGGGGCGGCACTCGACCGCGTGACGTCGGCCGAGTTGACCGCCTACTATCGCCACTGTGGCTACGCCGTCCCCGGACATGTACCGTGAGAACCGCTCTAGAGCAACCCGCTGTAGCTCGGCAACGGACCGCCACCCATGAACGCGGTAGAACCCTGACCGCCGGTTATTGCTCTACGGGGCGACGGTTTCCGGGGCAGCCGGTCAGGGCAGGCCCATGACCCGACATCCGAGCAATCGCGGCAGCCGGTCAGGGCCAGTCCTCGACCGTACGATGGGGCTGCCGCGGCAGCTGGACGACCACAAGGGTCGCCCCTACGAAAGTTCACCCATCCAGCGCCCGTTGGATTGCTGATCGGGCGGTCTCCCGGTCCCATCTCACGATTTCGGGCCAGGTTGTCGATCCGGCCAGCGCCCTGACCAACCGGAGGCCGGCGTAATAGCCTGACCGCGAGGGGAGGTCCGGTGCGCTGGTGCCGCTGAGGAAGAGGGCCGAGTAGTCCTCGTGATCCTCGGACGAGAGGATCGCCACGATTCTGGCCCGGATCGCTGGCCATGACGCAGCGCAACGTGCGGCCCAATCGTCGACTGGCTCACCCTGCCAGGTCGTCGCCCGGCCGGCGGAGCACAGGATCCCGTCGCTGGCCTCCAATCCGATCCCGGATAGCGCCGTCGCGAGTCCCTCTTCAAAGAGCGTGTTGCCGACATCCCAGCGCTCGTCATCGGCCATCATCTGCTGGTGGAGGACGTGCGCGATCTCGTGACGCACGAGCAGATCGGCCTGCACAGACGATTCCAGTGCCTCGACGGCGATCACCAGCGACGCGACGCCGTCCGACATGTCCACCCAGCCATCTGTACCGAAAGCGCCGACCATGGTCGTCAGGCGGAACGCTTCGGGGGTGATCCGCAGCGTCGCCGAGTACTGACTCACGCTGTGGCCAGCCGCTGCATGAACCGCGGCCCCGCGTAGGAGCAGATCGCCAATGGCAGGCGGCATCCTCGAAACTGCCTGCTCGATGTCGCACGGAAATCGGTGACGTTGCCACGATCGCAGGACCGGTTCGGGAAGCCGATCGATGTACTCGCTCTTCCATCCCTTTGCGATCTGATCCGGTGTCTGCCCGCTGATTCGCTCCCAGAGTTCGACGAATGGCTGGATGCAATCAGCATGGACAGCGGCGAACCCTGGCCGTGCCGCGTCAGGAATGATCACGGCGCTCCCTCCAGTGGAAGGCCCGGGTGAACCGAGATGACGTCGTCCCGCGGTAGTTCGACCCCATCCTCGTTCAGGAGCAGCGTCACCGCGGTCCCACTGTGGACGCGGATCGTCGGAAGATCGGCGGTCAGCAACGGCGGCAGGAGTTCCCGGATCTCGCTGCCCTCAGTGTCCTCGGCGTTGACGACCAGTGCCCCGGCGGTGGAAGGGAGGAGCGAACCGAGGTCGCTGCTCCCAGGGTCGCGGGCTACGACCAGAACGCCCTTGGACGTGAGCGGTGGGAACTCCCTGGCGTGCCCGGCGTCGGACAACACGGTGACGGTCGCGGCTCCGTGGCGGACCTCGGCTCGCCAGGCGAGGTCGAAGTCATCGCTCCCGTCGGTATTGGGCACTTCCACGGTCTCGATCAGGGCGAGGACACCGGGAGCGATCTCGATCCGGGCGTGGGGCGGCACCTGCGGCAAACCGGTGGGAAGGTCTCCCGTCTGACGTCCGGGGTGTGGCGCGCCGAGCCGGACGACCTCACCGACCCGGTCGTCGCCGGCGAGGTCGGCGGGGACCGCGAGAAGGACTCCGGTCGCCGCGACGATCAGGAGGTCGATCCGACCGGGCGAGAGGGCCAGAGCCTGGCGAATGGCCCGGCCAAACGCGGCCGGGTCGTCGCCCGCCGCGATCACGACCCGGGCGTCTCCGGCCAGGATCAGTACCGAGAGCGATGAGTCCGCGCCTTCGCCGCTGCCCAGCAGGACCACGCGCGGAGTGGAGTGGGCGACGGCCCAGGCCGGGACAACGAACGTCATTACCGCCATTACCACCGCGGCTGCACCGAGGAGCAGCCAGCCGGTCAGTGGGAGGGTGCGGGGTACCCTGGAATAGGCGGACGGATCGTGGTCGATACGCTCGGCGACGTGTTCGAGGTCAGGGTCCGGTTGGAAATCGTCCGGTGACCTGGGACTGGATAGCTCCGGATGCACGTAGGGACGCGTCGCCCAGCCACCCGACCGTATGGCTGGCTCAGGCAGACCGGGTGTTCGCGTTGAATCGTCCGGCGGTCCCATCGTCATCAGTGCGGCCCTCGGCGTCGCGGCTCGCGTCGTACGAGACGAGCGTCAGCTCCGTTCCCGGCGGGAGCCAGGCACCGAAGGTGGCCGTCCTGTCGGCGTTCTGGACCCCGACGACGTCGCCATCTTCGATCCCGGAGACGGTCAGGTCAACGCCTGCCGCCTCGATCGCGGCCCGGTTGGCCGTGTCGTTCCCGACGATGACGAAGCCGGCCTCGGTCAGTCGGGTGTCGGCGATCTCGCGGGTCTCGCCGAAGATGTCGGCAGGGAGCAGGATCGTGTCGCCCTGGCTGACGAAGATGGTCACGGCGGTGCCGGGAGCGACGAGGCCGGTCGGGTCGATCTGCGCGACCGAGCCGAGCGGAACCGTGGCGCTGCCGATCTGAGCCTGGACTGGCTGGAGGCCGGTGGCCGTCAGCGTTTCGATGACCTCGGTGACCGGGCGGCCGGTCAGATCGAGGCTGCCGAGATCGACCTGGGCTGGGCCGCGGCTGCGGATGACGACGACTCTGCCACCCCGGTCGATCTCCGTTCCCGCCGGAGGGTCCTGCTGGGCGATCCGGTCGATCGGAACGGTGTTGCTGTAGCGGGTCTCCGAGGTGACGTTGATCGAGAGCCCCTCGTCGGCGAGCGCCGCACTGGCCTCCTGAACCGACAGGCCGATCAGGTCCGGCGCCGTGGTGGTCTGGCCGAGCGCGGTCGCGGTCGGTGCGACCGCGCCAGCTCCAGGAGCGACGCCGGCGGATGTCGCGGCCGAGGGTGATGCCTGGGGCGTGCTGACGGCCTGGTCCTCATCGCCATCGTTCGCGCCGAAACCGAAGGTCGGGAACGAGCTGGGGACGCCGTCCGAGAACTGGGCGCCGATCACGATCAGCGCGATCAGGGCGATCAGCACCACCGCCCCCGTCGCCCACGTCCCGCAGCCGACGTCGCTTCGGCGGCCGTCCCCGGCCAGAACCGCCGCCGCGGCCATCTGGGGCTGAACGACTGGTCGCTGCGGAACGGGCTGGCTGGCTATCTGCCGGCCGGCCGGATCCGCCCATCCGTCATCCCGTGCCGCCGGCGCATACGAATCGGGCTGGCGCCGATCACTCCGGGCCGGCAGCGCGACGGTGGCGTCGGCGTCGAGGGGGTGCGGCGTGTTGTGGTGACTGGGGAGGCTGCCGCTGTCATACCGGCCGTTGGACCCGTCAGTATTTCGCGTCCGGCCAGGTGCGCGGTAGCGCTTCCAGTCCGACATCGTCTCGGCGAACTCGCCGGCCGACCGGTAACGGCGGGTTGGGTCCTTCTCCAGCGCCTTGAGGACGATCGCGTCGACGGCGCCGGTGATTGTCGGCTCGATCGTCGAGGGGCGCGGCGGCTCGTCCCGAGTGTGGGCGACCGCGACGGCTACCGGCGACTCGGCGTCGAACGGCAGCGCCTGGGTCAGCATCTCGAAGGCGACGATACCGAGCGAGTAGACATCGGACGACGGCGTCGCCATCAGCCCGTTGGCCTGCTCGGGTGACAGGTAGTGGACGGTCCCGATCCCCGTTCCCGTCTCGGTCAGGTTGGAATCGGTGATGGCCTTGGCGATGCCGAAGTCGGCGACCTTGGCCAGTCCGTTGCTGTCGACCAGGATGTTCTGTGGCTTGACGTCGCGGTGGACGACGCCGCGGGCGTGGGCGTAGTCGAGGGCGGCACCGATCTGCTCCAGCAGAGCGGAGACGTCATCGGGGTCGAACGGCCCCTCCTCGTCGATGACCTGCTTGAGCGTCTCGCCCTTCACGTACTCCATCACGATGTAGGGGGCGGTGCCGTGTTCCCCGACGTCGTAGACCTCGACGATGTGGGGGTGCGAGAAGTTGGCCGCGGCCTGGGCCTCGCGCTCGAAGCGGAGACGGACGCTGGCGTCCCGCGCGAACTGCTCGCGGAGCATCTTGACCGCGACCGGCCGGTTGAGTAACAAGTCATGGCCAAGGTAGACCTCGGCCATGCCGCCGTCGCCAATCCGCGCGTCGATGCGATATCGGCCGTTGACGGTCGTGTGCTCCACGCTTGGGCTGCCTCCCACGCCAGGGACAGTCGCGTCCAGCGGGATCTCGTTGCGGGACATCATCGGTGACTGGTCTCGACCGACCCAGCGCGATCCTGGCCGCCAGTGTCGAGCGAACTTTACGATGTTCCTGCAAATTCGGGAGCGTTCCAGCTGGCGGAACGCGTCGCGGTCCCCGGCCGCTATTCAACCGGTTGGGATCAGGGAGTGATGCGGAGCCCGCTGACGAAGAAGCGCTGACGGCGAAGAGCAGGACGAACGTCGGCACCGAGACGATCAGCGTCCCGACCAGCGAGACCGGGATCCCGGTACTGGCCTGGGGTCGCCCGATCATCCCCGCGAGATCCAACGCTTGGTGTCTGTCGCCATTTGCGGTTCACGATGTCTGCCGCGAGAGAAGCCTGCCGCCGACCGTCAGCCCTGTCTCCGACCGCCGTGATCGCTCAACACGCTGACCGCCGCCTTCGGACCGAAAGTGACTGCTTTCCAATCGCAAATCGGCCGGGGCACATACCCGCTTGTTTGTCGAAGGAGCAATCTTGCCAGATCCCGTGCCTCGGGTGATGAGATCTTCTTCGTAATGCACAGACGTGACTCAACGAGATCGGTCGCACCTTTGCCCAGCGCACGTTCTCCTGAGCTTCAGCGGTGGGCTGACCGTCGGCTTATGGTCGTCGCTGGCTGACGCGATGGCTCTTGGCGGGGAGAGGGGTTCCGTCTGCGGCTGATCGACGTCACCGCCAATCGCCGATGGGGCATTGGAGCCCGACGTGCTGCCGTCGATGGTTGCTCCGGTCATGTCCGGGACGGGTTGACGCGTCGACCGGATCTCTATTTGACGGTCATGCGTAGCGAGTACAGCGCGTCGGACAGAAGCTCCCGTAGGGGTGGGCTCTCGGCTGGCTGTGTCCATCTCTGTATCGCCGTCTGCTCCACGAGCATGCTGAGGCTGGCCGTGAGGAGCGCGGTTTCGGGGTCGAGGCCTCGAGCGTGGAGCGCGGCGGCGATGGCGTCGGTGAGCGCGGCCCGCTTGCTGAGCTCGCGCTCCCGCAGCTCTGGGTTGGCGCCGATGATCCTGTGGCGGCGCGTCACCGCGTCGCGGCGTTCCTCGAACATCTTGTCAGCAGTAGCTTGCAGGGCGCGTACGACAGCGTCGAGCGGCGGCAATGTGTCGGCGCAGGTGGCGATCTCGCGGACGATCTCTTGCTGAAGTTCTGAACTCAGTCCAAAGAGCACCTCGCGCTTGTCGGCGAAGTGGTTGAAGAACGTTCGCTGGGTAAGCCCAGCCCGCTGCGCGATCTCAGCGACCGTCGTGCGCTCGAACCCTTGTTCGTCGAAGAGCTCGAAGGCGGCGGCTTGCAGGCGCTCGACCCCATCTGGTTCCCATCGCGGCATGCCTCGGAGTGTACCGACTGCACGACGTGCAGTCAACAGTGCTATAGTGAGTGCATAAACTGCACTCACTTTTGGGGGCTCGCCCTGGTGGCGGTGGCGTAACGGAGATTCAACTATGCGCGTGTTCATTACTGGTGCTTCCGGGCACATTGCCTCCGCGGTCATCCCCGAGCTGCTGTCCACTGGACACACAGTCACCGGGCTGGCCCGTTCAGATCGCGCGGCCGCCGCCGTGCGGTCGCTTGGCGCCGATGTGCGACGAGGCGATCTGGATGACCTCCATGGCCTGAGCACGGCGGTCCGCGAGGCCGACGGCGTCATCCACCTTGCGTTCAAGCACGAAGAACGGCAATCCGGCGACCTGGACGGCGCGGTCGCCGCAGACCTGCGAGCGATTGAGGCAATGGGCGCTGAACTCAGGGGGGCAGATAAACCCTTCGTCGGGACAAGCGCGACCGGCGCGCTGATCCTCGCCGGTTTTCGAGGGCTGCTCACGGAGGACGATGTGAGGCCCAGTGGTCCGCGAATCGACGCCGAGAACACGGTGATCGCCCTAGCCGAGCAAGGAGTGCGATCCTCAGTCGTCCGGCTGCCGCCGACGGTGCACAGCCTCGGCCGTTACCCCTTCATCTCGGGCCTGATCGCGATCGCCCGCGCGACAGGGATCGCGGGCTACATGGGTGACGGGAACAATCGCTGGCCGTCCTCCGACACACGTGATGTCGGCCGCCTCTATCGCCTGGCACTCGAATCCGCGCCCGCGGGATCCCGACTGCACGCCGTCGCCGAGGAAGGCATTGCCCTCGGCGACATCGCCACGGTGATCGGCCGCCGTCTCGGCATCCCGACCATGCCCGTCACCGCCGAGAACGCCGAGCAACACTTCGGCCACCTGAGCAACTTCGTCGGCCTCGACAACCCCACCTCGAGTCAGATCACCCGCGAAACGCTCGGCTGGACGCCGATCCGGCCCGGCCTTCTCGCAGACCTTGGCGACGACCGCAGCTTCGCGATCGAGACCAACCCACCATCCGCCGGGTGACGCACACCTCAGCGACATCCAGGTCCCGACCCTCGCTATCTCACGTAACAGGAGGATACGATGTTGCCCAGAACACGTCATGCGGCCCTGGAGACGCCGATCGAAGGACTGCGCGCGACACCCCCCGGGACGTTGCCGTTCCTGGCGAACGCGCAGGTCAGGTCGTTCATCCTCGAGCGTCCGCGGGGCAACGCGATCGTCTACAACTCCCCCGGTCTGAGCGAGGCCGCCGACGAGATCCGTGCTCTCGGCGACGCAACCCATCTCCTGATCAACCACAGCCATGAAGCGATGTACGGCACCCCTCGGCTAGACGCGCCGGTGTTCGTCCACGAGCGCGACCGTGCGGAGACCGCAAGAGGTCTTCCGGTTGTGGGCACCTTCACCCACCGGCAGATGATCGACGATGACCTCGAGGTCATCCCTACCCCTGGTCACACACCCGGCACGATCTCGTACCTCTGGGACAGCGGCACGCACCGCTTCCTGTTCACCGGCGACTTACTCTGGGTCGAGTATGGCAACTGGAAGGCCGTCGTGCTGGGCGGCAGTGACTGCGCCGCGTCGCTCGACAGCCTCCGGTTGATTCGCGACCTCGACTTCGACGTGCTGGTCCCGTGGGCGGCGATGAAGGGTGAGCCCTCGGTAAACGTCGTAACGCACGACGACGCCCGAAGGTTTATCGACGCCGTCATCGCTCGCGTCGAAGCCGGCAGCGGGTCCTGATCCTCACCGAATTATTCGGCCAGACGAACTCGATCGGAGTCATCGAAGCCTCTTCTCATCGTCAGATATGGACTGGGAAACGCTCACGCCATCACGAAGCGCTTCGGCGCGGACCGCGTCGCGACCTTGTTCGACGTCGACGGCGTTGCCTTCGAACGCGCCGCCAAGACGAAACTGTTCGGTTATCGACAGCGGCGGAGGCGGTGAGGGACCGGTCGCCGCGGGGTCCGAGCGATCTTTACGATGTCAGGGCGAGCCGGGGAGCATTCCGATGGATCGGGAGTCTTGTGGTCCGTCGGAGCGCGGCTGGTAGGGTGGGCTCAGGCGGTGACGCGGAGCCCACTGACGAAGAAACGCTGGACGGCGAAGAACAGGACGGAGGTCGGGATCGAGACGATCAGCGTCCCGGCCAGCGAGACCGGTATCCCGGTTACGGCCTGCTGTCCACCGAGGGCCGCCAGCGCCGTCATGATCGGCCGGACGTCGGCGCTGCGCGACAGGACCAGCCCGAACAGGAGATCGTTCCAGATCCAGGTGAACTGGAGGATGAACACCGAGGCGGCCTTGTTACCCCACGTCCATCGACAGCGTCACCAGCGCTCCGGCCGGGATCGTTATCGTCGCGACACCGCCATCGACCGCGACCTCCGTCAACTCCCGTTCGAGGAACGTCCCGAGGAACGCCTTCCCGATCCTGAACTGGTTGGACCGGACCGAAACCGTCACCGGTTCGGAGGCGCTGGACTCGATGAACGCCACGAGGTCATGACCGCGGCGTGAGACGGCCAGGTGGGTGATGGTGACCTGCGGGTGATCGAGCGACAGGAAGCTCCCGGTCGGGGGTGTGGGCGGCTGACCGGCCGAGACGATCGGGTTGTTGACGATGCCGACGAGCGGGGTCGTGGCGGTCGCGCCGGTCGTGCGGCCGAGTTCAGCAGCCGAGGCGGTTGGGTCGGTCGCGATCACGTAGTTGAACGTCATCTCGCCGCCCTGTCTGTCCGGGAAATTCGTGTCCCAGAGGTTGTTGGCCGCCCAGGAGTAGATCGTCGCCGGGTCAGTCCGCTCTGGTGAGATCGAGGACGGGAACGGGGCGTACGGGATCGCGATGCTGCCCTGCTGGATCAGGGGTGCTTCCCGGGTGGCCCAGGCGATGACCGGCTGCCCGGGCACGGCGATCGTGGCGTAGTGGCGCAGGGTCCGGAAGTAGTGGGCTGAGCCGGGCACGACCGGGTCGTTTGCCCCGACCACGCCGCCGGTGATCTCGAACCGGATGTCGGCGTCTGGCCCGGCGGCGAACGGGAACGCGAAGTAGAGACTCTCCTTGGCGACCGTCGCCGGCTTGTGCAGCCGGTTCTCGATGTCGACCCGGGCGGTGTGGTGCGGCAGCGTGATCGTCGTCTCCAGCCAATCCAGCCCCTCCCCCAATGATCGGATCGTGACGCGGTCCCAGAGCGGCGTTCGGGAGCGGGCGATCACTGAGGCGTCGCGGCCGGTGCCGCGTGCGCCAAGCAACCGATTGCCGTCGGCCGTGGTGAAGTTGGAGTGGTGATTGAAGCCAGGCGCGGTCGTGTAGCGGTCGTGGATGTACTCGTTCAGGCCGAACGGCGCTTCGTCGGAGATCAGGGACTGTCCCTCTACCGTCGTCAGTTCCGAGATGAAGGCCCCGGCTGCGTCGATCGTCAGTGACAGGTGAGGGCTCTCCAGTTGGAGTGGCGCCAGCGTCGGGTCGATCGAGCGCGGCGCCGTGTTGGCCGCTCGCCCGCCGGCCGCGACCAGGCGGTAACGCCGGTACCCGAGGGCCGGGACATCTGTCGCCAGCAGCGTCAGCCAGAACCCCTCTGCCCGGGCCAGCGGCCGAGGTTCGGCCTCGACCAGGAACGGGACCGGCTCGCCGGTCGCCTCGTCCATGACCACGAACCCGGTCTCGAACCCAGTCGCCGTCGTGGGGACGAGGAAGCGGGCCAGGTCGGTCCGGGCGAAGCCGCTCGGGTTGAAGATAGCGACGCCGGTCAGGCTGTTCGGGGCGGCGGCCAGGGACGCGAGGCGCACCCGTGCGGCCGCGACCAGGGCGCCGCCCCGCTCACGGGCCCTGTGGGCGTACGACTCCTTGTAGCCCCACTCCAGCCCGCCGGAGTTGTTGCCCTCAAGACTGTTGTTCCACGGGTTGGACGCGCCCCAGGTGTGCTCATCGAAGATGGCGAGTTCGTCGTACGTCGCGTCGACATCGGGCTGAATGTCGAGCCGGTCGTCCGGCGGGGCAATCGCGTTGGCGACGGCGTGGAGCGTCTGCGCCGTTCGGATTTCGCTCTGCCCCTGCCGATTGATGCCGATCGCCCGCGCGGCCGAGCCGAGTCCGTCGGCCCACCAGTCAGTCCAGTCGCCGGAATGGGTCGGAATCGTGTCGCCCAGGGTCGCCTCAGCCGCCGCGAAGAAGTCACGGTTGGTCGCTGTCCGTAGTCGGGGGAAGGCAAAGGTCTCGTTCCACTCGCGGACGATGGTGGCCGGGGTCAGGCTCGGGTGGGCGTTGTCGGAATGAACGCCCTGGACGCGGATGTGGAGCAGATCGTGGGGGTAGGGCTGCCGGGTGATCTCGAATGCCTGCCGGGTGCCGGTCCAGTTCAGGAAGTCATAACCAGCGCCGGGCCGATGGGTCGTATCGGTCGAGTGGACATCGTCGCGGAACGGGCCGATTGGGTATGGGTTCTGGGTGAGGGAGGCGAGGTACTCCGGCAGGTTGCCAAGGACGGTCGCGATGTCCTGGTCGAAGCCGAGCTGGTTGCCCTCCATGTAGACGCCGTGCGGGGAGTCGGTGAACCAGACCAGGACCCGCTCGCCATCCGGAGCCTTCCACCAGAACGGCCGCTCCAGGTCCTGGCCGCCGATCAGATGCGGAACGGACCTGCCGGCGTAGTTGTGGGCGACGCAGAGATATCGCACCCCGGCGTCACTCAGGAGCGAGACGAGGCCGACCGTCGCACCGGGGACGTCGCTCTGCGTCGCCGAGACGATCTCGACGCCGTACTCGTGGCGGAGGTCGTCGGCGAAGGCCAGTTGCCGGGCCAGCTCGTCGATCGAGTAGGCCTCGGTGTGCATGTTCATCGAGAGGGCGTTGATCTCGATCTGGCCCGACCGCACGGCGGCGAAGAAGGCGTCGCGCATCGCCTTTGGCCGCACGGCCAGCCAGCGACGCAACGGCAGCGTGACTTCGACGACCCAGCGGAACTTCGCCTCATCCGGCCAGTCCGTGGTCGCGCCGATCAGGGCGACGGCCTGGTCGATATAGGCGAGCTGGGCGTCGATGACGACGGCCTGCGGGTCGGTGTAGCCGATGTCGAGGTGCGAGTGCTGTACGATCGAGATCTCCATCTTGCGCTGCGGCTCGACGGTGATCTCCGTGCTCGTCGAATCGTTCCCAATGGTCAGCGCGACGGTGAACGTCATCGGATGGCTGACCTCCGGGACGAACTGGAGCGTCGGGTCGGCGTCCGGACCCGTCTGGGCGAGGGCCCGGCCGATCTCCTGGCCGTCCTGGCTGATCGCGACATGGACAATGGTCCCAACGGGGGCCGAGACGCTGAACCGAACGGCCTGATCGAGGTTCTGACGGGCGACGTCACGCCAGCGGAACAGCGGGACGGCGGAGGCGATGGCGGTAGAGCCGGCGACGACGAGCGTGACGCCAGCCACGCGAGGCGTCAGGACATCGCGGAGGCGAAAGGCGGAGGAGCGGCTGGACGGGACATCGCGAACTGGCATGTCAGGTCTCTCCAAAGGATTTGCGTGTCATCCGAACGGGATGTTCAGGCGGGGCGTGGTGGGGTCATCGCGACGACACGGGCGTCGGTGGGGTCGGCCCAGCGGTCGTTGGGAATCCGGGCGTACCAGTCCGGCCGGCCAGGGTCGCGGTCGTAGGGATAGGAGCCCAGCTCACGGTAGAGCTCGGCGTACTGGCGGACCTTCTCGCGGTCCAGCCGGACGCCGAGGCCCGAACCGTCGGGGACGCGGATCGCCCCGTTGGTGTAGCGCATCGGGCCGCCCTGGATGATGTCGTCGGTCAGATCGTGGTAATGGGCGTCGGCGGCGAAGGTCAGATTCGGAAGGACAGCCCCGAGGTGGAGCATCGTCGCCAGCTGGATGCCGAGCTCGCCGGACGAGTGGACCGCGATCCCGAGCTGGAACGTCTCACAGACGCCGGCCGCCTTGATGCAGGGCCGGATGCCGCCCCAGAACGTCGTGTCGAGGAGGATCACGTCAACGGCCGGGTTGAGGATGTTGGCGGCGAGCTGCTCCAGGTTGACCACGACGGTGTTGGTCGCCGTCGGGATCCGAACCATCTCCCGGACGCGCCGCATCCCGTTCAGCCCCCAGGTCGGGTCCTCGAAGTAGTCGTTCCGGAGCGGCTCGATCGCCTGCCCGAACCGGATCGCCTGCTCGACGCTGAGCGCGCCGTTGGGGTCGTAGCGGAGCTGGTCGTTGGGGACGGACCGGGCCAGCTCCCGGTAGGCCTCCAGCTCGTAGTCCGGGTGGAAGACGCCGCCCTTGAGCTTGTGGACGGTGAAGCCGTAGGCCGCCTTCAACTCCGCCGCTCGCTGAACCAGTTGAGCCGGGGTGCGGACCTCACCCTCACCGGTCTCCGGGTTCGGGTAACGGAAGAACAGGTAGGACGCGAACGGCACCTCGTCCCGCAGCTTGCCGCCGAGCAGGTCGTGGACGGGCACATCGAGGTGCTGGCCAATCAGGTCCAGGCAGGCGAACTCGATCGCGGCGTGGAGCTGGGTCCGGTTGTTGTAGAGGCTGCCGGTCGGGTTGCAGATCCGGAAGCGGAGCGCCTCGAGGTCGAACGGGCTCGTTCCGACGAGGTAGTCCTTCAGCCCGACGATCGCCCGCTCAGCGCTCTCGCCACCGCCACCAAGTTCGCCCAGTCCGATCAGGCCGTTGTCGGCCTCTACCTCGACGATCGTGCGGACGAAGCGGCCCCAGTGGGCGCCGTTGCTGTGGCGCAGCGGGGCGTGAAGCGGGACGGTGACGGTCGTGGCGCGGATATCGACGATTCTCAGCTGGACCTCCTCTGCCGCTGGGCGGCGATCGTGGGGAGGGGCGGCTGTCGCGAGCATGATCCGGGACCGTCGTGTTGCCATTCCCTGCCCGACAGAGGGACACAGGACCACATCAGACAGCACGCACCGGCGCGGATGCCGTCTCCTCGGGCATTTGGACAGGGTCGCGATGTCGATCGAAGCGTCGTGAGCCTACCACCTGCGCCGTGACTGTCAAGTGGTCGGTCCCCCTCGATCTGTTGGTGATCAGAACCCGTCCGGGTTCCGCGGATCATGGGGACCTTGTCGAAGCCAGGCAGGGCGATGCTGCCGAGCAGAGCGATCTGCCGCAATATCGTTTCAGCCACGACGGCCGGGTCGAGCATCCAGGAATGACGATGCCAGTGCAGGTCGGTATTCATTCCGCCAGGGTTGGCAATGGTCGTGATGATGTCGTGGTCGCGGAGTTCCAGGAACAGTCCCTGTGCCAGAGCATTGATGGACGCCTTCGCGGCGGCGTACATCACCAGCCCGGCCGTGCCGGTCTGGTGCATCGACCCGGTGAACGCGATCCGGCCGTTGCCGCGATCGACCATTTGCCGACTGACGAGTTGAGTCGGGAGCGTCGGTCCGGTGATCGCCACGGCCAGCGTCTCCGGGACCTGGGCGGGCGTGTGATCGGCGAAGACGCGCGCTTCCTTGCCAACCGCGTCCGGGACGTGCCGGATGGCGGTGTGGATCAGGATGTTGATGTCGCCGTGCTCTGTCGCGATTCTCTCAACCGTCACTTCGATGTCCGCAGGATCTGTGAGATCAACTCGTTTGGCGTGGATGCTCCCGTCGCCGACGGACGACAATCGCTCGAGGCCCTCGTCATCGACATCGCACGCGATCACCAGCACGCCGCGGCGAGCGAGGGCGTGAGCAAGCGCGCTCCTGAACCCGCCGGCCGCGCCGGTCACGACGGTGACCTGGACGGCGAGTGACGGTTCGAAACCGGGCGTGAGGATCTGCCCCAGGTTCGTGGATGGTGTTGAATCGGGCATGACAGCTCGCCTGACGTGGCGGCAGAATCGAACGGCGTCGAGCACGCTGACACCCCCAGCACTGGCCGCTCCGGAATTAGCCGTGGTCGGCGTCCTGCGAGGATGCAAGTCCCACAATGCGTCTTCATCGTCACTGGGCATCGGTTGCAAGAACTTCGCTGACGATAGTGTCCGCTATAGTGGCTCGATGCAGTCGCCGGCGGGCGCGATATGAGATCACGATTGGGCAAATGGGACAATGAACGACATGACAGACAGGACGAGCGGCGAGACGCCGGACATCCCGGCGGAGATCCAGGCGAATGCGCCCGAGCCGATCGTCACCATCACACGGATCGAAATACCGGTTCGGACGATCTTCAAGGTCCTGCTAACGTTCGCCATCCTGTGGTTCCTCTGGACGATCAACGGCATCCTGCTGCAGCTGTTCGTGGCGGCGCTGCTGGCTGCGGCGATGTACCCGCCAATCCAGATATTGGTGAGGCGCGGCGTCCCGAAGGCGGCCGCCGTCATAACCGTGGTCACCGCCGTCCTGCTGGTCTTCGCGGGGATCATCTTCATCATCGCCCAGCCGCTGTACACCCAGGGTCGCGAGTTCATCGACGAACTGCCGACCTACACTGAGCAGCTCCAGGGTCTGCTCCGGACCAACCAGGATCTCTACGACCAGATCCAGTCGTCCGTCTCGTCTGGCTCGTCGGACCCGTCGACGCTGTTCAGCGGGGTGCTGGACATTGGACAGACGACGATCTCGGCGATCAGTACGTCATTCATCGTCCTGATTCTGGCCGTCTACATCCTGCTCGAGGGTGGGCGGATGTTGAACTGGCTGACGCGCGACCTGACCTGGGCCCACCGGGATCGGGTGTTCCGATTGATCCCGGAGCTGGTTCGGGTCGTCAGCGGCTACATCGTCGGCCAGCTGATCACGTCGGCGGCGTTCGGCGTCTTCGCCTTCATCACGTTGACCGTCCTCGATGTCCCCCAACCGCTCCTACTCGCGCTGGTCGCCGCGATCGCCGACGCGATCCCCATCGTCGGTGTGCCGATCGCGACGATCCCGGCCGTCCTCGTCGGGTTCACCGTCTCGTGGGAAGTCGCGGTCATCGTCCTGGTCGCCTATCTCGTCTACCAGCAGTTCGAGAACTACTTCCTCGTCCCGCGGGTCTATCAGGGGACGCTCCAGATCTCGTCGTTCGCGGTCCTGCTGGCGGTACTGGTCGGGACGACGCTGCTCGGCGTGCTTGGCGCCCTGCTCGCCCTGCCGGTCGCCGCCGCCATCCCAGTGATCATCCGCGTCTGGCTGGGACAGGAGATCCCGAACACCATCGCCCAGGCCGCGGGCGATATCAGTATCGGTGAGGATATCGGCCAGGCGTCCGAGGCGAAGATAACGAACGTGGCCGGGTAGCGTCGGACACGCTTCCATCGCCTGTTCGAGGTCCACCTGGTCAGCTACCATAATGTCAGCAAGCCAACCGGAAGCGTCGGTCACCCGTTCCGCTCGGCAGACCATGCCGGGCGGGCCATCCCGCGCGTTACCAATCGAAGGATTAACATGTCGACGACTCCCCCGGCCAGCGGCGCGATCACCCGTGAGCAGGTCCTTGCCGCTCTCGAACCTGTCCGAGAGCCAGAACTCGACCGGGGCCTCACGGAACTGGGTCTTGTGACCAACGTGACAGTCACCGGCACCGACATCGCCCTGACGATCGAGCAGATGACGCCACTGTACCCGCATCAGGAGCGGGTCGAAGCCGCCGTCCGCGATGCCATCGCGGCTCTCCCCGGCGCCGGGTCCGTTCGCGTGACGTGGACGACCCGAATCCGCTCTTCCGGGGCCGGCCGGAGCGACGCCCAGCCGATCCCCGGCGTCAAGAACACGATCGCCGTCGCCTCCGGCAAGGGCGGCGTCGGCAAGTCCACCGTCGCCGTTAACCTCGCCGTCAGTCTGGCTCGGGCCGGTGCCGCCGTCGGGCTCCTCGACGCCGATGTCTACGGACCCAGCATCCCGCTGATGATGGGAGTGCACGACAAGCCACTGATGAACAACGGCAAGATCGTTCCGCTGGAGGCGCACGGCGTCCGGCTGATGAGTATCGGGTTCCTGCTCGACCCGGAGCGGGCGCTGATCTGGCGTGGCCCACTCGTTACGCAGTTGATCAGCCAGTTCCTGAACGATGTCGAATGGGGCCAGCTCGACTACCTGATCATCGATTTGCCGCCGGGCACGGGCGACGTGCAACTGACTCTCGTCCAGAAGATTCCGATCTCCGGGGCGGTGATCGTGACGACGCCGCAGGACGTGGCGCTGGCCGACGCGATCAAGGGGCTGAAGATGTTCCAGGAGGTGAAGACGCCGATCCTGGGCATCATCGAGAACATGTCCGGCTTCATCTGTCCGAACTGCCACGAGACTCACCGCATCTTCGGAGAGGGAGGGGGGCAGCGGACGGCCGACCTCTACACCGTCCCGTTCCTCGGCGAGGTTCCGATCGAGCAGGTCGTCCGCGAGGGCGGCGACGACGGCGTCCCGGTGTCGATCGCCCACCTCGAGTCCCAGACCGCCGCGGCGTTTACGGCCGTCGCCACCCGCGTCGCCTCCGGGATCGCGGCCGAGGCGATCCGCAAGCCTCGCAAGCCGGTCATCATGCTCAAGTCGATGCCCTCGAACCAAGGGCTATCGTCGAGCCAGTAACGTGACCGGAACGGCAGGGTAGCTCGCGTGAACGAATACGTGTCGGGTGCGCTTGCCCGGATTCAGCCTCTTTTGGGTGCTGAGGGGCGGCGAATCGCACGTCGGCCGTGCCCTATTTCGGGTCAAGGTGGGGCCGAGCCACGAGCGCTCCCGGGTGCCCGACCGGCGGTGGGCACCGCTGCATGGTTCAGGCGCGTTACATGTGAGCGAGTCAGGACCGTACCCCGAGACATAAGTGGGGACTCCTGGAGGCGGGGGTGCCACTGTCTCCCGGCTCGGCGCGGTCTCCACAACGAAGAGACCCTGGGCTGCTCTGGTCCGCCGGTGTCGGCGCGACGTACCGGAACATTCGAGACTTTCTCGCCTGCTTCTGAATCCTGGGCCGTTTTACGGTTTCCGGGTGCAGCCATCTGAACGAATCACTCGGATCTCCGGTTGATGCCGCCCGATCGGCATCGGGCATCGGGCATCGGGCATGGTCTGCGGAGATGAATGTTTGGGCGCTGCCCTGGCGTACGGATCCGACCCATGGGGCTGGAGGTCGTGAGACCTCGCTGAGTGACGGCGTCGAGGCATCCTCTTTTGTCCGCGAATGCACGACTCCGTAGGGATTGCCGTCGATCATGGATGGATACTCCCGTTTTCCCAATAGACTGCCTGTATCGGCCCGTTGACTTAACATTCTGCCCTCTCTACACCGCCCGCACGATCGCATGGGTCTATGCGAAAACGCCGTCCAGCGGAGAACGGCGCAATGGTTCCGCGTCTAGCGGACCACGACTCGACGTAGAAACGATCGTGCTTCGGACATGTCGGATTGCGTGCGGCGACTACGACAAGTCGCCGCCAAGGAGATTGCGTGAATGGCAACGCAGCGCGTTTCTCGTCGAGGATTGCTGAAGGGAGCGGCCGCGGGCGCCGCCGCCATGGCAGCCCCAACCGTTCTCCTGTCACCCACGCGAGCCCAGGACGGCTGGACGCTGGCCAAGGCCGCTGAGCCCTACAAGGGCACCTCGATCAATTGCTTCTTCCTGGAGCGCCCTGGGTACAAGGCGGCGGAGACGTTGATTCCGACGTTCGAGCAGATCACGGGGATCACCGTTAATTTCGAAGTAACGCCGTATGAGAACGCCCGGGAGAAGCAGGTCCTCGACTGGACCGGGCAGAGTGGCCAATATGACGTGAGTCTCGTCGACGTCGTCTGGATTGGCGAGTTCGCAGCATCAGGCTGGATCATGCCGATGGAGACGTTCTTCAACGATCCGAACCTGGCCGACCCGAACCTCGATCTTGCCGGGTTCTTTCCGATCCTGCTCGAGTCGTTCGGCACCTGGGACAAGAAGGTCTATGGTCTGCCGTTCGATAACTATTCCGGCCTGCTCTACTACAACGATGCCATGCTGAAGGCCGCTGGGATGGCGGGTCCTCCGAAGACCTGGATGGAACTCCATGACGTCTTCGGGCCGGCGCTGACCCAGAACGACAGGTACGCTTACGCGCTCCAGTCGCGTCGGGGCGAGACCCAGTCAGCTGACTCCTTCATGCGAATGGTCTGGGCCTTCGGCGGATCCTTGCTGGACGCCAACTTCCAGCCCAATCTGCAATCCGCAGGATCGCTGGCGGGTCTCCAGTTCCGCCAGGATCTCCTGAAATACATGCCCTCCGACATCGTCGAGTGGGACCATGACGAAGCGGTCCAGGGATTTGCTCAGGGGCGTGTGGCGATGATCACGGAGTGGAGCTCCTTCTACACCACCCTCTCCGATCCTGCCCAGTCGACGATCACCCAGGATCTCAGGGTGGCCGTCGAGCCAGCTGGAAGCGACGGAAAGCCTCACCCGGCGCTTGGTGGGTTCTCGCTCGCCGTAAATGCCCAGAGCGCGGCGGAGAAGCAGGCTGCCGCTTACCTCTTCATCCAGTGGATCACGTCTCAGGAACAGGCGCTGCCCTACCTCGAGAACGGTGGTGTGTCCGGTCGGGTCAAGGCGTACGACGACCCTGCCATCCGCCAGAAGTACCCCTACGCGGATCCGCTCGTGGAGTCGTGGAACAACTACGGGAACCCCATCTTCCGGCCGCGCTTCCCTGAATGGCCGCAGATTTCGGAGATCATCGCGCAGACTGGCAGTGAGATGATGCTTGGCCAGGTGTCCGTTCCCGACGGCGCCAAAACGATCGATGATCAGGTCAAGGACATCCTGGCCTCGTACGAGGATGGCTCCCGGCCGAAACTCCAGTAATGGGCGAGGTCGACCGCGCGGACGTCGGGACGATGGTGCAACAGGTGTTGGACGAGGTGGGAACGGTGTTTGCCGCGTTCCCCTCGCAGACCGCTGACCGCTTGTGCGATGAGGTGGTTCAGGCGGGGCGGATCGCCTGCTATGGCGTGGGCCGCGAGGGGCTCATGATGCGGGCGCTCTGCATGCGCCTCATGCACCTGGGACTCGATGCCCACGTCGTCGGGGACATGACGACCCCGCCGCTCGGTCCCGGAGACCTGCTGCTCACCAGTGCGGGTCCCGGTTCCTTCTCCACGGTCCTCGCGCTGATGGGCGTAGCCCACGAGGCAGGGGCGAGGACCGTGGTCATTACCGCTCAGCCTCAAGGCGCCGCGGCGCAGCTGGCGGACGGCGTGATCCATCTCCCTGCGCGGACGATGGCGGACGACCTCGCATCCCAACCCAGCCTGCTTCCGATGGGCAGTCTCTTCGAGATCGCGCAGCTCGTGCTGTTTGACGTCGTCTCGGTCCTGGTGCGCGACCGGACCCTGCAGGCACCGGAGTCGATGCATGGCCGTCACACCAATCTCGAGTAGCTCCGAGATCAGACCGGCACAGGTGCGGCCGACCAAACGTTGGCGCGGGGGTGGGATGACCCTGGTCATGCTGGGGCCTGCGGTTCTGACTCTGCTGCTGATCGGCGTCTACCCCCTCGTCTATGCCATCCGCTCAAGCTTCCACTTCTCCCAGCTCACCAAACCATACCTGGGTACCCCCTGGGTCGGGCTCGACAACTACCGAGCGGTCCTCCAGGACGGACTCTTCTGGGGTGCGCTGGGTCGAACCCTTCAGTTCTTCATCTACACGATGCCGATCCAGATCGTTCTCGGGATCGGTATCGCCTTGCTTCTCGACGGTACGCGGTGGCGGCTCCTGGGCGGTATTGCTCGGGTGTTGCTGGTGCTACCGATCGCGATGACCCCGACTGTCGTGGGTCTTCTCGGGCGATTGGTCTACAACCGGGATTTCGGAGTGCTCAACTGGGCGATCGGCCTGGTCGGACTCGGGCCCGTTTCCTGGCTGGGGAGTCCCGTGCCAGCGATGGCGACCATCGCCATTACCGACACCTGGCAATGGACGCCCTTCGTGGCCCTCGTCGCCCTTGCCGGCCTGACATCCGTCCCACCGGACCTCGTCGAGGCCTCCCGCCTTGAAACGAGTCGCTGGTGGGATACATTCCGGAATGTCCAGCTGCCATTTCTCCTGCCTGGACTGACCGCGGTGCTCATCATCCGCACCGCCGATATATTGAAATTGTTCGACATGGTCTTCGTTCTGACACGCGGCGGCCCCGGAGTATCGACGGAGTTGGCCAGCATCTATATCCAGCGAGTGGGCTTTCGCATCTTCGACGTGGGAATCGCCTCGGCACAGGCGGTGTTGCTGCTGATTCTGTGTACTGTGCTTGCCCAGACCTACATCCGGGTGTTCTACCGGGAGATCGAGACATGAGCCGGGCTGTAACTTCGGTACCGACACCGGCGGGTACGCGAACAGGTCGGCGGCGGCGATCCCGTCCCATTCGAGGGTCATCGGTCGCCGAACTGGTCGCCCTGCTCGGACTCATCTCCTTCCTCTTGCTGCCCATCCTCTGGATGATTAGCACCTCGCTCAAGAGTACGAATCAGACGTTCGCGGTTCCTCCTGTCTTCGTTTTCAAGCCGACATTCGAACACTATCGCGCCATCTTCACGGAGGGAAATGTCCCGCACAGCCTGCTCAACAGTCTGCTGGTCGCATCGAGTTCGAGCCTCCTGGCCCTTGTCCTCGGGACTCCCGCCGCCTATGCCCTGGCCCGCTTCGACTTTCGCGGCAAGTCGCACCTCTGGTTCTGGATCATCTCCAACCGGTTCATCTCGCCGATCGTCGTGGCGATCCCATTCTTCCTCCTTGCCCGCGACCTGAATCTGCTAAATACGCGTCTGGCGCTGGTCCTGGTCTACCTGACCTTCAATCTCCCGCTCGTCATCTGGTTGAGTATCGACCAGTTCCGCTCCATTCCGCGGGAGATCGAGCAGGCCGCATTGACCGATGGCGCCGGGCCCTGGCGCGTCTTTTCCGGCATCGCCCTGCCACTGGCCATCCCGGGCGTTGCCGTATCCGGGATTCTCTGCTTCGTTTTCAGCTGGAATGAGTTTCTCTTCGCGCTCGTGCTCACGCAGGAACAGGCACGCACCGCCCCGGTCGAGGCTGCCAATTTCATGACCGGGTTTGGCGTACGGTGGGGGGAGATGATGGCGACCGGCACGGTGATCGTGCTACCGGTCGTGCTGTTCGCCGCACTTGCGTCGCGATACCTCGTCCGTGGTCTGACCATGGGAGCCGTCAAGTGAGCGAACTCGGGATCAACCTGAGTTTCGCGGTCAAGCGATGGCCCGAACCAGAGGTCTGGTGTCAGATCGTCCGGGAGCAGCTCGGGTTGAGCCAGGTGCAAGTCACCTTTGATCTGCTGGACCCAGACTGGCCGGAGGGGTTTCGTCGTGCGAAGGCTGACCGGATCCGTCGGGCGGCCGCGGACTGGGACATCAGCATCCACAGCGCGTTCGTTGGGCTGGCGGCCTATACCTACAACGGCCTGCTCGATCCTGATCCGGATGGGCGAGCCGCGTCGCTGGAGTGGTGGGGGCGCGCCATCGATGTCGCAGGGAATCTCGGCGCTGGTGCGGTCGGCGGTCCCCTCGGCGCCATGAGCGTAGCGGATGCCGCGGACGCAGGGCGGCGAGAGCGACTCACCGAGGAGATGATCGATGCGATCGTGGTCCTCACCGGTGCGGCCCGTGAGGCGAATCTCGATGCATTCCTGATCGAACCGACACCTCTCGCTCGGGAGATTCCCCATACCCCGGAACAGGCCAGCTGGCTGCTCGACCGGCTTGGCGGACAGGTGGCCGTCCCGGTGAGCTATGTCATCGATCTTGGACACGCCCTCTATCGGCCGCTCTATGGTGATGCCGCAGGGACCGGACAGTGGTTTGCTGCTCTGGGAGATCGGATTGGGGCGCTTCATCTGCAGAATACCGACTTCCAGAGTGATTCACACTGGGGATGGCCCGATGACCGCGGGCGACTCGATGTCGCGGATTTCGCTCGCGAGCTTCGCGATACTCGTTTGACCGACACACCGGTTTTCCTCGAGATCTTCTATCCCTTCGAGCTTGCCGACGAGGTCGTGCTGCAGAGCGTTATCAGCTCGGTCAGCCATTGCCGGGAAGCCCTGCGACTGCCGGACCTTCGCAGCACGCGCGACCAGGACGTCGTCAGAGTCTGAAGGCGAGTGAGGCACCGGAGCATTGCAAGGCTGATCCCGCTTCGGCTGGAGCGGGATTGACGCGTGACCGTAAACGATTCGACTCGTTCTTGCCGTGGCCAGCCTGGACACTCACAACGCAGTATGACACTGCGAGGAAGGGGGATACGATGACCAGATTCGGGGCCCACGCGTTCCTGTGGATCGATGACTGGAACACGGAGAAAGGCGACCGGGCGATCAATCAGGCGGCGGCCGTCGGGTTCGATTTCATTGAGATCCCTCTCCTCAGACCCTTGTCATTCGACGCGGCCCACCATAATCGGGTGTTGAGCGACGCGGGTCTGAGCGCGACCGCATCCGTCGTCCTGCCCACGGACGCGCACATGGCAGATCATCCCCAGGCGGCCATGGCATTCCTTGAAGGGGCGATGGACAAGCTCGAAGCGATCGGGGGCACTTATCTCTGCGGGTGTATTGCCTACCATCTGGGCAGGCTCACTGGCCTTCCGCCGACGAGTGCCGAGCGGCAACGGGTTGTAGAGACACTGGCGGTGGTGGCGGAGGATGCCAAACGACGCGGCATGACGCTGGGCTTTGAGGTTTGCAACCGGTACGAGACATACCTCTACAACACGCTTGCCGACGGGCGTGAAGCTATCGGGCAGATCGGCGCCGATAACGTCACGTTACACGCCGACACCTATCACATGAATATCGAGGAAGAGGGCTTCCACCGACCGCTGGTCGATTCAGCGGGTGTCCTTGGGTACATCCATATGAGCGAGAGCCACCGGGGCCTGGTCGGCAGCGGCACGGTGCAATGGGACGATGTCTTTCGTGGGCTGGCGGACGCGCGGTATTCTGGTCCGCTCGTCCTGGAGTCCTTCGCCGCGATCAACCCCGATCTGGCAGCCGCGACCTGTCTATGGCGTTCACCGGACCATGCCCCAGGCGTCATGGCAACGGAAGGGCTGAGATTTCTCCGTGAAGGAGCGGCGAGGGCAGGACTGGCATAGAAGAGTATACCGACGGCACGGACGCTGGATGGAATGAGGCGTCATCTGGCGGGGCACGATTCACCATGGCGATGGAGATGGACCGGTTGGCGTGGTGACCCTTCCGCTCCGCGTCGCGGACTGCAAGGGGCCGCCCTCGATTCGACAGACCTCCGTTTGCTGGCCGATTATTCCTCCGACCTCACCAAACGCTCGGGGCAGCGGACCGCCGACCTCGACATCGTCCCCTTCCTGTGCGAGGTTCCGATCGAGCAGGTCGTCCGTGAGGGCGACGACGACGGCGTCCCGGTCTCGATCGTCCACCCTGACTCGAAGACCGCCGCGGCGTTCACGGCCGTCGCCCCCCACGTCGCGTCCGGGATCGCGGCCGAGGCGATCCGCAAACCGCGCAAGCCGGTCATCATGCTCAAGTCGATGCCGGGCCTCACGGTAAGCCGTCGCCCCCTTGCCGGCGAGCTTTGCAGTTGCGGATGGAGGGGAGGAACCGTCGTCCGTCGTCCCAGGGTCACGGGTTTGCCCTGACCGGCGCCCACAGGCGCAATCGTCCAACGGGGCGATAACCGGCTTTCAGGTGTATCGCCGTTCGATGACATCGCTGCCTCGACCCGACCATAAATGGTTCGGGCTCAGAGACGATGTCACCAAGTGGCTCCCCGGAAATGAACTGGGTGTTGGCGGGGCGAGATGACACTGGATTCGAATCTTCCCGGATCAGGCCAGAAGAGGTATCCGCCATCGAGAATATCGTTTCTGTAGCGGTTCGGGCCGGCTATCGTCTTTCAGCCTGAGCCATTTATGGTCGGGTCCAAGTGGCGGGCGACCCATGGACGACCACAAGGGTCGCCCCTACCGACGGCTGGACACGATTCTCGGTCAATCTACCGGCTGACCCGGCGATCCGGACGATTGCGCAATATCGGAGAAGTCCCCCTCTTGACCGGTTGCCTGACAGGACATATGTTCTGTACGTACAGCGCGACTCGCCATCTTCAGGTCGGGTGGCTCGCGTTCAGGCATCAGTTGGATGACACAGGGGGCAGACGATATGAGCGGAGTTCGGGTACTGGTCGGCACGCGCAAGGGCGCCTTCATCCTCAATTCGGACGAGGCCCGGCAGGACTGGGACATCACTGGCCCACACTTCCCGGGGACCGAGATCTTCCATCTCAAGGCGTCCCCGATCGATCCCAACCGGATCTACGCGTCGCAGGCGAGTGACTGGTTTGGCCAGGTCATGCACCGCTCGGACGATGGCGGCCAGACCTGGGAGACCATCGGCAACGAGTTCGCGTATGGCACCGCGACAGGAATCCATCAGTGGTACGACGGCACGCCGCACCCGTGGGACTTCAAGCGGGTCTGGCACGTCGAACCGTCGCTCCATGACCTTGACACGGTCTACGCCGGGGTTGAGGACGCGGCCCTCTTCAAGTCCACCGATGCCGGCCAGACGTGGACGGAGTTGAGTGGACTCCGCACCCACACGACCGGCAACACCTGGCAGCCAGGGGCGGGTGGGCTCTGCCTCCACACGATCATCCTGCACCCGGATAACCCCGATCGGATCGTCGTCGCGATCTCCGCCGCCGGCGCGTTCCGCTCGGACGACGGCGGCGAGACGTGGCTGCCGATCAACAAGGGGCTTCGCTCCGGGTACATTCCCGACCAGGATGCCGAGGTCGGTCACTGCGTCCACAACATCACGATGCACCCCAGCCGACCAGACACGCTGTTCATGCAGAAGCACTGGGACATCATGCGCAGCGACGACGCCGGCGGGCAGTGGCACGAGGTCAGCGGCAACCTGCCGAGCGACTTCGGCTTCCCGATCGGGGTCCACGCCCACGAGCCAGAGACCGTCTACGTCGTGCCGATCACCAGCGATGAGCACCACTTCCCGCCCGAGGGCAAGCTCCGGGTCTACCGTTCCCGGGCCGGGGGGAACGAGTGGGAGGCCCTGACCAACGGGCTGCCCCAGGAGAACTGCTACGTCAACGTCCTTCGCGACGCGATGTCCGTCGACCGGCTGGACTCCTGCGGGATCTACTTTGGCACGACCGGCGGGCAGGTCTACGCCTCGGCCGACTCCGGTGACAATTGGAAGGCCATCGTCCACGATTTCCCGGCCGTGATGTCGGTGGAAGTGCAGACGCTCCGATGATCCGGGTCAAGCTCCCGCCGCACCTGCGGATGCTGGCCCGGGCTGACCGGGAGATCCAGGTGACGATCGACGGCGAGGTGACGCAGCGCTCGGTGATCGACGCGGTCGAGGCGGCCTACCCGATGCTGCGCGGCACGATCCGCGACCACCAGACCAAGGCGCGCCGGCCGATGGTGCGCTTTTTCGTCTCTGAGCGGGACCTGTCGCACGAGCCGCTCGACGACCCGCTCCCCGAGGAGGTCGTCCAGGGCAAGGAGCCGTTCTGGATCCTTGGCGCGATCGCCGGCGGGTAGTGTAGTCATCCGGAAATCGATCTTTCCGAGTTGGCGGGCCTCATAATCATGCGGACGAGGGCCCGTCCAACTTGGCCGCCGGGTTGGCTGACCCCAGGTGGCGAGCGTGTGGTCCGGGTTGAACCCGGTCCCCCGCACCACCGATGGTTCCAGCGACGAACGCCCGCGTTCTGAGGTTGGCCGCTGCGAAACAAACCCACATCTGCGAACGGTTCTGCACCCCCGAGACGGCTATCGTCCCTCCCGTGCGATAGCCGGGGTCGCCGCAGCGGCTCGGTCGGGAAACGGTTATGCCTTCGTAGATAACTCGTGCAACTGCCTGCCGGAACGCCGTACCACGGCCTGAATCCTCCTCCATGCGATACTGCTTGCCATACGTTCAGACGGCGATGCGCGGTCCGCCAGTAACCGGTTGGCGGGACGAGGGAGACACGGCGATGGCGGATTACTCATTTCTGGACTACGCGTTCTTCGAGGGCCGGATCGTGCCGTTCGGCGAGGCGAAGGTCAGCATCGCGACTCACTCGCTCCAGTACGGTACCGGCGCCTTCGCCGGTATCCGGGGCTACCTGAGCGAGGACGGCTCGACGATCAACATTCTCCGCCTCAAGGACCACACGGCTCGCCTCCTCCGCTCCGCGAAGCTGCTGCGTGCGGAACTGCCCTTCACCATCGACAGCCTCGCCACCGTGATCACCGACCTGGTCGAGCGCAACGCCCCGGCCGAGGACATCTACATCCGGCCGTTCGTCTACAAGCCGGACCTGGCGCTGACGCCGCGCCTGCGTGGCGTCGGCGATGAGCTGGCCGTGTATGTCCTGCCGCTCGGTGACTACATTTCGACCGCGGGCATCTCGGCGATCGTGTCGTCGTGGGTCCGCATCTCCGACAACGCTATCCCAAGCCGGGGCAAGCTGACGGGGTCGTACATCAACTCCGCCTTCGCCAAGGACGAGGCCCTCTCGGCCGGGGCGGACGAGGCGATCCTGCTCAACGACGCGGGCAAAGTCGCCGAGGGCAGCGCCGCCAACCTGTTCATCGTCCGGGATGGCGCGCTGATCACGCCACCGATCAACGCCGACGTATTGGAAGGAATCACTCGTCGATCGGTGATCACGATGGCGCAGGACGCCGGCATTCCGATCGAGCAGCGCCAGATCGACCGCTCGGAACTCTACGTCTGCGACGAGATCTTCCTCTGCGGAACTGGCGCCAAGATCTCGCCAGTGACGACGATCGACGGCCGGTCGGTCGGCGATGGGATGACCGGACCGGTCGCCGCGAGACTCCAGGGCATCTTCAATAGCATCGTCCGGGCAACCGACCCCCGCTACGCCGACTGGCTGACGCCGGTCCGCATTCCGGTCGCCACCGCAGCCGACTAGGTTCGATCACTGGGGCTGTCGGTCCGCGTCCATCTGCCCACATCACTTCTCCGTCGCCGCGATCGACGCTGTTCAACGTGGTGCCATGACGCATCGCGCTGACTCCGGTCCGAAGTCTACATTTGCCATCGCTCTTCCCGGAATAGATGGCTTCGCCGCAGGCAGGGTAACGTCGCGGTGGAGCTAATCGGGGATGGATCGCTGTGGCCACCGGGCGCAGTGGCGAGGGCGCCGGCATCAGGTGGAATGCTTCCTGCGTCTGGTTATCCAGTGCCAGGGTGCATGTACGAATATGACAATGGATGCTGACGTGGACTCATCTTGAGTCAGCGCGCCGGGTCCAGCGTTCAGAGAGGGTCAACATGAATCTGAAACGGAAGTCCTTGTCCGCTACCGTTGCGATGTCGTTCGCCGCGGTCGCGCTCTTTGGAGCCAGCTTTGGAGCAACGGCGCAGGATAACACTCCCACGCCAGCTCCGGCGGCCTCGTCCACCGGGATGACGGCCGCCATCCATCAAGGTTCCTGCCAGGATCCTGTAACGCAGGAGATCGTGGGCCTTGGCTCCTTCGGTGAGCCAACCGGCGAGGACGGTCAAATCATCGAGACGCAGGGCATCCAGACAGGCCCCGCGCTTCTCCAGGCAGCAGCGGACGGCGTCCCGTTCAATCTCACCGACACGCTTGCCGCCGGCGAGGCCTACGTCATCATCGTTCATCAGAGCCCGGAGCAGTACTCCACCTACCTGGCCTGTGGTGAGCTTGCCGGCCCGGTGGTGGACAACAATCTGGCGGTTGGCCTTCGTCCCATCAATAACGCCGGTTATGCCGGTGTCGTGACCATTGCGGCCGACGGCGATACATTGGCTTCCACCGCCTACCTGATGTCTGACTTGCTTGCCCTCTCTGGTGGCGCGACGTCTGGCACCCCGGAGGCTCAGCCGACTCCGATCGCGGCCCAGGGAACGTTCCCACCGACCGAAGTGCCGACCGCGGCGCCGACCGAGACTCCGGCCCCGCCGACCGCGGTGCCGACCGAGGCACCGACCGAGGTGCCGACTGCGACCATGGTTCCGCCGACCGCCACGCCGGCCCCGGTGGAGGTGACAACCACTCCTGAGGTCATCGAGGTGACGCCGACTCCGGTCGCGTAATCGATCCCGCACAGTTGCTTGCGTCGCCGCACCCGACAAGCACGCCGAACCTCCAGGTCCTCAGGGGCCTGGAGGTTTCGTCTGCGCGCCGGATCTGACTCGCGTTGTACACCAGTGGGCCGGCACGGGTAGGCGGTATCTGGTTGACTTTTCGACGGGACCACGACTGGTCTCGTCCGATGACTACAGGTGGTCGTCGCCCTGGACCGATAACGGTGTCGAGGTCAACGCCGCCGTGAACGTGTGTGTCGCGAACGATTGGGCTTGCATCCAGGAGGGACCGCTACCTCGACGATTGGTGACGTGCGCACCATCATGTCGACCGCGGTCAAGGCAGGAGGCGCCGCTTGACAATGACCATTGGACTGGCCAAGGCTGCCGCCCGAGCGTGGGTTCTGACCGAGGCAGGAACGGATCCGGCGATCACCGGAGCGTTCTTCCACGGCTCGATAGTCACCATGTCCGACGACGCGCCGCTGTCGGCCACGTCTGACGTCGATGTGATGGTCGTCCGACGGCAGGGGGACCCTGGCGTGAGGCCAGGCAAGTTCGTCCATGGTGGGGCTCTGCTGGAGGTCTCGTACCTCACTGAGGAGCAGATCCGGTCGCCCCAGGACATCCTGGGACAATACCAGTTGGCCGGCAGCTTTCGCACGCCCGGCATCATCCTCGACCCCACTGGTCACCTTACAGCGGTGCAGGCGGTGGTCGGCCGGGATTTCGCTCAGCGGGAGTGGGTTCGGCGGCGCTGCGAGCACGCCCAGGCGAAGGTCCTCAACGGCTTCCCGCTGCGCGACGACGACCTGTGGCCAAGCCAGAACAACGCCTGGCTGTTCCCGGCTGGCGTGACGACCCATGGCCTGCTCGTCGCCGGGCTCCGCAATCCGACCGTCCGCCGCCGCTACCAGACGACCCGCGAGCTGCTCGCGGACTACGGCGAACTGGGTATCTACGGAACCCTGCTCGACCTGCTCGGCGCGACCGACCTGAGTCCGGAGCGAGCCTCTCACCACTTCGCCACGATGACCGACGCCTTCGACGCGGCCCAGCGCGTAATCCGGTCACCGTTCTTCTTCGCAGCCGATATCAGCGACGCTGGCCGGCCGGTCGCCATCGACGGGAGCGCGGAGATGATCGCCGACGGTGCGCACCGCGAGGCAATGTTCTGGGTTGCCGTGACCTGGTCCCGCTGCCTCCAGGTCCTGCAGACGGACGGGGCCGGAGTGGACATCGCGTCGTACGAGCAGGCGTACGGCGACCTGCTCGCCGACCTCGGTATCGCGACGGTCGCGGATATTCGGGAGCGTCGGACGGCGATCGGCGCGGCACTGCCCGCGATCTGGGCTGTCGCGGATCGGATCATGGCCGCGAACCCCGAGATCGACGGGTAGCGGCGCGTTGAACAGGAGTGAGGCACATGTACATTCCCGCGGACTTCGTCGAGGATCGCCTCGACCGCCTCCACGGCCTGATCCAGGACGTACCGCTGGGCATCCTCGTGACCTGTGGTCCGGGAGGACTGACCGCTAATCACATCCCCTTCATCATCGATCCAGCGGCCGGTCAGTTCGGAACCCTGCAGGGGCACGTCGCGCGGAACAACCCGGTCTGGCGGGAGCCGCTGACGGTTACCGAGGTCATGGTCGTCTTCCAGGGACCGGCCGCTTACGTCTCACCGACCTGGTACCCGGGCAAGCAGGAGGACCACCGGCAGGTCCCGACCTGGAACTACCTCACCGTCCACGCCCACGGGCCGCTGATCGTCCACGACGATGTCCGATGGCTCCGGGCCCAGGCCGGCCGCCTGACCCGGGCGATGGAGCGGGAGCGGCCGGTCCCGTGGAAGATGGCCGACGCACCCCGCGACTACATCGAGGCGCAACTCGGCCAGATCGTCGGCATCGAGATCCCGATCGCCCGGCTCGTCGGCAAGGCCAAGCTCAACCAGAACAGGACAGACGCTGATCGCGCCGGTGCCGCCGCCGGGCTCCGCGCTCAGGGTGAGGACGAGCGACTGGCGGTGGCGGACCTGATCGACCGGGCTCGCTTCGAAGGATCATGACTGTGAGATCGTGAACAATTGCCCTGTGACTGCATCGTCGGTACGCACAGGAACAAGCCGCGACGATCAACCTGGGTCGCCTGCGGGGGCCTTGGCAAGCGGTCCGCATCGACGTGGGCGAGGAACTCCGTAAGGTCTGGACCGCGTCACTGGCTCGGGGCTATCTTGCAGCTTGCCCACACCCGACTCGTTCGGCGCGTTCTGAACAGAGATCAGCATGGAGGAGCTTGGCGGCTACCTCATCGATGTCATCGTCCAGTCGACGCGGCCGGGCAACCTGAGCGCCGCTGACCTCAGAGCCGACCCCGTCTTCAGCCTTCATCCGGCTGTCGCGGCCGGACAGATCTTCGGCCGGAACCAGGACATCGTCATCAGCTATCTGGGCGTCACGATCGCCTGCGTCGTCATCCTGCAGTCCGTCCAGTCGTCCAGCAAGGTGACGTAACCGACCACGAGGCCAGCGGAGTACGTTCGCCGGCCATCGCGACCGAATCCGGCATGGTTCTGGCGTATCGTCAAGCCATGGACGACCTGGACGCACTGGCAGAGGAATCGGACCTAGCCGTGGCGATGGCCCGGCTCCAGGGGCACATCTTCGGGTGTGCCCGCTGCGTCGCCGGTGGTTTTCTCGAAGTCGCGCACCCGATCACGCGGGGAAAAGGGTCCGTCACGGCGGCGATGCTGATCGTCGGGCAGGCGCCCGGGGCGACGGGTCACACGCATGAGAAGCCTTTTTCTGGTGCGGCTGGGAAATCACTCAGCGCCTGGCTCCAGATCTCCGGTTTGCCGCCCTGGGCCCACCACGACCCCGAACTGGCGTACGTGACCGCGATCACCCGCTGTTTCCCCGGCAAGGCGCCCGGTGGCAAGGGGGATCGCGTCCCGTCCGGCCCGGAGATCATCCTCTGCCGGCCCTACCTCGAGGCCGAGTTCGCGCTGGTCCGGCCTCGTGTCGTCGTCGCGCTCGGTCGGCTCGCGGCAACCCGGTTGATCGGTCCGGCGCCACTTGGTGAACTGATCGGGCAGGTCCGGGAGGTCGAGCGACACGGGCGGCGCCTGCCCGTCATCACGCTGCCGCATCCGTCCGGCGTCTCCCGGTGGTTGAACCATCCGGGCAACCGCGAGCAGCATCTGGTTGCGTTGCATCTTTTGGGCGAATTGTTGGGAACGCTACCGAGACCTGGGCTCGTCGCGTCCGGACTCTGACGTCGTCGTATCCAGTTGTGCCAGACTGGTCGGAGCGTTGGCCCTGGAATTCATTCCTACCCTGAGAGCGAGTAGATGGTCCCGAGAGCACAGGCAGGCAAGGGCGGCTGGCGGGCCGCCGTCATGATGGCGCTGGCGATTGCCGTCACCGTCGGGGTGCTCGGGACTGTCGTCCTGATGATCACCGGCCGCTCGTTTGGGACGGCTTTCAGCGCCGTCCTGCCGGGAATCCTGCTCGGTGCTGGGGCGTCGCTGCTCCTGACGCTGCTCAACTCCCGCCACCGCCGACTCGAAGAAGATCTCGACAAGATGGATGGCGACCAGACGGAACGCTGACCCGGTGGGGAAGCGCAGGAGACATCCTGTGTCCCTACCCCGTGCGGGTTCGAAATCCATGGCCGTTGAGCGGCGCATGGGAAATCACCCCGAGACCTGCCCAGGGGTGGGGTGGGGTTTTACGGAACCCGGATGAATGCTCATCGCTCGCGGACGCGGCCAACGGATGACCCCTCTCCGGCCGCTCTCGGTTGCGGCGAAGAGGGGAGGCTGGCACTCTCGGAGCGCGCACAAAATCGCGTGGTCTTTACCCGGATTCCGTTTTACCAATCCAATCCTGCTTCGGCAGGGGGTCGTTGTGCCCGGATGTTCAACCGCCGGTAGTCCAGGGTGAAAGGGGGATCGTCCTGGCCGACCTGCTCGGTGATCCCGGCGATGAAACGCGCCCGGGTCTCGGCGTTCGGCAGCCGGGCAAGGTGCTCGCCGAAGACCACCGACCGCGCGAACTCGGCGAAGCTGGCGGCGTCCGGCTGGGTGACCGGGGCATCGAGCAGCGCCGTCTCGATGTGCTCGAACCCGGCCGCGTTCAAACGTTCTGCCGTCTCTCCATTACTGCTGAAGTGCCACGGCCCCGGCCAGCTAGCTAACGACTCGTGGAATGGCGGTTCCTGCGCGAGGTCGTTAGCGTGCTTCAGGACGAGCTTGAGGTTGCCCGCTCCGCCGCATTGCGCGACTAGCCAGCCACCGGGCCGCAGTGCGACGAAGAGCGACCCGAAAAGCCGGTCGTGGTCCGCGATCCAGTGGAACGTCGCCGTGCTGAAGACCCGGTCGGCTTGCTCTCCGACCGCGGTCGCGAGGTCGAGTAGATCGGCCTGGACGAAGCGGACCCGGTCGCCGAAGCGGGGAAATAGCTCGGCTCTGGCCGTCTTCAGCATGGCGGCGTCTCGATCCACGGCGATCACGCGCCCCCTCGGCAGCCGTTCCAGTACTTGAGCGGTCAACCGTCCCGTCCCGCAGCCCGCATCGATCACCGTCTCGTCCCCGGTGAGTGCGAGGCGGTCGATGATCGGCTGACCCCAGGTGACGTGGGGGTTGCTCACGCGATGATAGGTCGTTGCGTCCCAGCTGGCGGGACGGTCCGTTCTCGTGGTCTCGGTCATTCGCCTGCCTCCTGGTTCAGCATCCAGTCGCGCCCGTCGGACGCCGATTCTACCGGGTCAGCAGGAGATCGATCGCACCGCAGATACCGGCTCCGGTGAACAGCGACCATGAGAACCACGAACTGAACCGGTTCTCGGGGTGGTTGCGGAGCAGGACGTGGGCGAGAAGGTGAATCAGGAAGAAGATGTCCATCCCGGTGATCAGCGTCGCGATTGTCTCGTCACTCTGGGTCAGTCCCCAAAGCAAGGCAGCGTAGAGCGGCACATGTATGGCCGTGAAGGTGACGTAACCGGATCGCTCGCTCATCCGGGCGAGGCCGGGGAACATTCGCCACTCCTGGCACCGGATCGCGTCCATCTCGTGGGTCAGTAGAAAACCGAACCCGAGCAGAAAGAAGGCGTGGTCTGTCATGCCCGGTCACCGCCCATCCATGAACCGGGCGATCGCCCTGACGAGGTCCTCGGGCTGATCCTCCGGGACGAAGGCACGGGACCTGTCGACGAACTCGGGCCGGGCGTCAGCGAAGTCGCCTTTGAGCCGGTGGGCCAGCTTCGCCGGGAAGATGAAGTCGGCCGTTCCCCAGACGATCAGAACGGGATGAGGGAAGGTGGGGAATCGCTTCGCGGCTTCCAGGGTGTAGCGGCTGGAGACCGTCGGCAGGAACCGGGCGACATCGCGTCGGACACCGGCGTTGCCGGTGAAGCCCGAGAAGTAGGCGTCGAGCGTCGCCTCGTCCATTTTGCGGCGGGCCACGAGCTGGAGCAGCAGCCGCTGGGCGGGACGGTGACGCAGCGCCCAGCCAATCGCGCTCGTGAACCGTTCTCCGAAAAGCGTCGCCCCCCAGGAGAACGGGCGCAGGAGGAGTGGGAAGAAGGCGTGGTAGGCGTCGCAGTTGGTCAGCACGAGCCCACCAATGCGCTCCGGGTGTTCGGTAATCACGATCTGACAGATCGCGCCGCCGGTGTCATTGCCAACCAGGGTGACATCGTGCAGATCGAGAGCGACCATGAGGTCCGCGACGATCCGGGCAACGCCCGACGGAGTAAGGTCGGCCTGAGGGTACATCGGGACCGCGTGGCCACCAAGCGGGAGGTCGGGCACGATGCAGCGGAAGCGTCCGGCGAGCGGTGGAACGACGTCTCGCCAGAGCGTCCCGTTGACAAGGATCCCGTGGACGAACAGGAGGACTGGCCCTTTTCCCACATCACGGTACCGGATCGTCCCGGCATCGACGTCCACGGACTGCTGGCGGTCCCATCCATCCTGGTCGGTCATCGTTCGGGCTCCTCTCAAATTTCGTTCGTCCGTATCCCTACCGTACCCTTTTACTGACACAGTGTCAATAGCGGTGGGAGCTGTCTTCCGGTAGAGTTGCCAGGTCCGGATGACGACACTGGGCTTGGTCGGTCGAGCTGGATTGGAACCACGTTGGGAGGGTTGCTCAGAATGGAAAGCCAGCAGCGGCCGGCCCGACGGCGACGGCGATCCGGCGAGGCAGAGAACGAGATTCTCGATGCCGCCGAGGCGTTTCTGGCCGAGCGGCCCTTCGCTGAGTTGACGATCGATGAACTGATGGCGCGGACAGGGTTGTCACGGCCAGCCTTCTACGTCTCCTTCCGGGATCGCCATGCCTTGGCGACGCGGATCCTGGAGCGCATCGGCGCAGAACTGTTCGAGATCGACCGAGGCTGGCTGGAGGGAACGAACGGTGATTCGCGGCGGCTGGCGCGGGAGACGCTGGCGGCTGGCGCGGCGTTCTTCGCCCGTCGCGGTCCACTGCTGCGGGCGATTGCCGACGCCGCGGCGAGCGACCCGGAGGTCGAGCGTCTCTACCGGTTCGGGCTCTTGGAGCAGTTTGCCGCCGCGGTGTCAATCCGAATTACCCGAGGGGTGGCGGAAGGAGAGATGCACGCTGTGTCGGACCCGGATGCCGTCGGGCGGGCGCTGGTCCTGATGACCGAGCGCTACCTGCTCGACACCGTCGCCCGTGGGCCGCAAGTCGAAGCGGGGCCAGTCGTCCAGGCGCTAAATGAGATCTGGACCCGGACGCTCTACGGTCCGGAACGATAAGAGCGAATCTGTCCGAGCGTTCCAAAAGGTAGTCCACGTCATGGTGTTCATCACTTCCCAAAGCGAATCCTCGCAGACGAGGCTGCGTCAACACCATGCACGCCCGGTACAGGTTTGGGTTCGGCGAGCCAAAGATCCAGGGCGACGTTTGCGACCCGGAAGAGTCAGTTCGTACCCAACAAACAGCCGGGGCCCGACCGGTTGAATTCGGTTGGGCCCCGGCTGTTTGTTGGAGAGACGTGGCAGAGCGATGACCGACTGAAGGGTTTACCAGAGACCGCCAAAGACTCGAACGGTGATATCAGCGGCCTTGACTGCCATCCCGCGCTGCTGAAATCGCTTGACGATGTCGTCACGGACCTGGGTCGTGATGGACTGGCGAATCCCGTCCTGGCTGGCAAAGAAATCGATACCGTCCAGAATCAGGACCCGCCCGTCTTCGATCTCGCCATTCGGCTGGACTGACGTGCGGACGCCAAGTCGAATCGTACCAGCGGTGCTCTTGCTGTGGCTCGCCCGGGCAACAGTCGCTGCTACCGCGACCGAAGTTGGCACGTCAGCCCGGACGGTGGCCGGCAAACCAACGCCGACAGCGACGGCTCCCGCTGCCGATGTGCGGATGAGCCCTCGCCGGGACAACCTGGACCGGGCTCCTGGCTTCTCCATGGAACTTCTCCTTGGTCGTGTCGACCCGCGCTCAGGCGCCCGGCGTGGCGGTTGGCACGGCAGATGGGTCCAGTTGCTGGGTCTCCGGGAAGGTCTCTGGAGCAGGCGGCGCGAGGACCGGCACATCGCCGGCCGGGCTCGCCGGAGCTTGGCTGAACTCCCCGTTGCCGTCCAGCGACGGGCCACTGGACCAGCGGCCCTGCGGGCCAGTGCCGTTCACGCTCGTCGTCAGGAAGACGTAGTTGACGTCCTGGTTCTCCTGGTCCTGCGGGAAGGTGTTGGGCACCGGCAGCACCTCTGTTTCGCCACCCAGTTCCTCGATCACCGCCAGCCACTGCTGCTGGTGCATCGTGTCTCGGGCGATCAGGAATGACAACATGTCCTTCATGCCCGGGTCGTCGGTCATCTGGTAGAGGCGTGCGGCCAGGGTCCGACCGGTCGCCTCGGCCGTGACGTTCGCGTACATGTCGCCGACGATGTTGCCGCTGGCATAGACGTGTGAGGTGTCGAACGACACACCCGCGGAGTCGGTCGGCAGGGCGGCCAGGCCGGCCGAGAGGAAGTGACGTGGGTTCATACCACCCAGTACTGCGGCGACCGCTGGGTCCTGCTGTGCGATCTGGTCCTTAAGGACACTCGACGCGCCCTCAAGGTTGAGCGCGATCGCCGTGGCCAGCATCTCGATGTGGGCGATCTCCTCGGTGCCGGTGTTCAGCAGCATCTCCCGGTACTTGCTCGGCCCACGGTTGCCGAAGGCCTGGAAGAGGTACTGGAGACAGACACGGATTTCGCCTTCGACGCCGCCGACCGCCTGCTGTAGCATCTTGGCAGAGAGCGGGTTCGGAGTGTCGACGCGGACCGGGTACTGGAGCTTGCCGTCCTGATAGAACACCTCGTTCACCTCCACTTGAGGAATTTCCCCCAGCGTCTCTACCGTTGATGAGCTATCAACTGGTGTGATCGTCTGGGTACACCACTCATGCCAGTCGCTCCTGACGGCGACCGCGTGTTGGTCCTCACCTGGAGCGAGGGGCGTGCTCAGCTTGACGCGGGACCAGGGGCGGCTAGCGGAACCTTTACCTGGGACGCCATTCCCGAACTCCGAAGGCCGTTGCGGGAAGGTTAAGCGTTGAGGGAGGCGTGGGCGTCGTCAGTCCGGGGATTCGTGCGCCCGAAGATCATTGGCCGGTGCGTTGCATTCCGTCACCGTGCTGATGAGGGTTGACCATGTCGGGAGGACCGCTGCGGACCTGTTCCGACAGCTCTTCCAGCGCCGACTCACTGGTGGCATCGTCCTCCTCGGACCCCGTCGGAGCCGTGGTCAGTCCCCACTGGGACGGCGTCAACCCGTTTGCGATGCAGGAGGACGGCTCGTTTCCGCCGCTCTCGCCCGGGGACGTTGCCGGGGTGCGCGTGTTTGATGAAGCGCGGCATGAGGCGGGATCCGGCTGGGACATCGCCATAGACGCCCCGGTCCTGGCGGCCCAGACCGAGCGACACCGCCCGAGCGCACCTGCGAGACATCGCCGACGCCGGTGCAACCTGGGCCGTCGAAGCCGTTCCCACCCACCAGGACATCGACCTGCTCCGGGAAGCGATCCGTCGCGGACCGCCGATGCTGGACTTTTCACCCGGCGTCGCCGACGTCATCGCCGGCGGTCGTTGAGGTCGCTGAACGAGACCGCGAAAACCGGGTGCCGATCGGCTTCGTCGGCGAAGTCGCTTAGGGACGCATCCACCGAGGTCACGGTGAAGTAGCGACCGACCGCGACCCGGTTCTCGCGGTAGTACTGCCGCAGGACCGCCGCACGCTCGTAGACGGGCAGCTCGGTGACGGTGATCGGTCGCATTCGGCGGCCATTGCGCAACTGGCCCTTCCCGGCGACCCGGATGTTGCGAACCCATTCCATCTCGCCGCGCGGTGAAATGAGGTAGGTCCGTCCACCCAGATCGACCGGAGACACCGGGATCGAGCGCAGCTTGCCGCTCTTCCGGCCGGCGACGCTCAGCAGCTGGATCCGCGTGGGCATGACCCCGAGCCGGACCAGCGCCGAAAGGGCGGGGTTCAGGACGCGTCGAAGCAGCAGGTTGGGTTTCGCATCACCGGAAGTCGCCACAGGAACAATCCTCTCCGCATGGCGCAAAGCCACCGCGTCAGGCAAACCGGTCGAGAAGGTACGGGTCGAGGGCAAGCCTATCCGGATCAGGGTGGCCTGTCACCATCTTCGCAGCCAACGCCCCGGACCACGGCCCCAGCAGCAGTCCGGACGGACCGAATCCCATCGCCATCGTGACGTTGGCGAGGCCCGGCGCGTGGCCAAGGATCGGTAGACGGTCCGAGGTGTAGGGCCGCGGGCCAACCCGTGGCTCGTGGAACGTCGCTGACCCGAGTCCCGGTGCGATTTCGAGCGCGTTGCCCAGGGCATGGACGACCCCGGCCGCCGTCAGCCGCGGGTCAAATCCCGAGCCGGTCTCCCGCGTCGCACCGACGACGACCCGGTCCGGGCCAAAGGTCAGGATGTAGTGGTCGAAGCTGCCGACGACGATCGGCCAGCGGCTGGTATCGACGCCAGGGACGCGGAGGTGGAAGATCTGACCGCGCTGCGGCTCGATCGGGACGTGGAAGCCAAGCGCCTCCGTTAGCTCGTTGGCCCAGGCACCGGGCGACAGCACGAGCCCATCGACGGCGAACCGCTCGCCGTTGACCCGGACCACAGTCACCCGGTCGCCGGATCGCTCGGGGATGGCGTTGCCGGTCACGACGCGGCCACCGTGGCGCTCGATCCCGCGGCGGAGGGCGTCCCGGAGCAGGCGACCGTCGACCCGGGCGGCATCCCGGACCCAGATGACGCCCTCCGGACGACGCAACGCCGGGAAGCACTGGACCGCCTCGTCCGGGTCCAGCAGGTCCGCCTCCCCGATGTTCGGCATCCCGGTGGCCTGCCGCTCGAGGATTGCTTCGAGCCGGCCGGGCAGCGCTTCGGCCTCAGCGACGTCCCGCGCAATGACGAGCTCCCCGACGACCTCGAAGCCGGTCGCGCCAGCCTCGTCCTCGGCCAGTGCGGCGATCAGTTCCGGGTAGTGGAGACCAGCTGCCCGGGCGATCGGGAGGAAGGCGCCTTCGCCGTTGCTCGATCCGGGAGCGATGATGCCCGCACCGGCCGCGGTCGCCTGCCCGACGTCGTTCCGGTCGATCAGGGTGACCCGGTGTCCGAGCCGGGCCAGGTGATACGCGGCGCTGGAGCCGCCGATTCCTCCGCCAATGACGGCAAAACGCCCATTACTTCCGCTCACGTGGGTGCTCCTCTGTCGCTCATTCCATGTGTGTCACAGCGGTTCGCATGGAAGCGCCCGATACGGGTGGCACTGATAGTTCCCCTCTTTGGGCACCGGCGGAGCCGACGCCGCGTCAGCGGGTGAGCGACCAGATTCACCCCGGACCGGGGGGAGCGGTTTGCGCCGCTCCCCGACTCAACCCTCTGAGGCCGGGCGCTGGGGAGCGTCGCCAACCCAGTGGAGCCACGGGACGGACTTGCCCAGCTCGGCGTACGTGTCCCGGTGCCCGGTCCAGGCCTCGGCCCCGAGCATCTCCGCCAGCACGATCGCCTGAGCGACTTGAAGGTGACGAAGGTTGTGTTCCCGGGCGAACGCGAGGACCGTCGGCCAGTAGCTGTCCGGCGTCGCGGTCGCGAGGGGAAGGTCGTTGAGGATGCTCAAGGCCGTGTTGGCCTCGGTCACCGTGATCCGGTCCCGCAATGTGTGCGAGTAGAGCGCGTCCGCGACATCGAAGATGACGCTCGGGGGCGCGTGGATCGGCCGGTTGGCCATGACGGCAGCCTGGATCAGGTCCTGGGCGCGGTCAGCCAGCTCTTCCGGAAGCAGCCACTTGGCGAGGAGCGCGGCGTCGACCACGATCGCCTGCCCGGCACCGCCCATCGTGCCGTTGTCAACCACGTCCACGTTGATCGTCATGGTCCCTCGCGGTCCGGTCAGAGCCGGCGTTTGGCGCGTTTGTCCCGCAGCTTGCCGAGGTCGTCACCGGCTGGTTCAAGGAAGTCGCCCTTGCGGCGGCTCAGGATCATCGCCCGGAGCTGGGCGGCTCGCGCCATCGTCCGCTCGATCGGGATCGGGACGGGGAGAGCGATCAACGTTGCCGGCGGCGCTGCTGACTCTGGCCACGGAAAGCTTTGGGCGACGATTGGCCACGGTTGATCGAGGCTGCTGACCGGCCCGCTGTATGGCTGGGAGATCAGATCCAGGTCAGCCCGCCGGATCCGTACGGCCCGAGGTCCGATCTTCAGGGTCGGGAGCCGGCCCTGGCGTCGCCAGCGAGACAGCGTTACCGTGCTGACCTTGAGGAACTCGGCTGCCTCGGCAATGGTCAGGAGATCCTCGCCATCCCGCTCAATCGATTCGCGGGGCTGCTGTTCCATCAGCGCCGACTCACCCATCACCCATTCCCACCGATGTCGCCGTTGATTCAGTGTGAGTGAAGGTATCACAACCGATCAATGGCGCCGGTGATGCGTTCCACTGATTCAGCTCAGCGGTGTTGCCGTCGTTTCAGTCCGGGCTGTATGGAAGGAGGCTGGAAGCAATGACCGAGCACGATAAACAGCGGGTGGGCGTCGGAGTTGCGGTCGTGGTCACTCGTGACGCGCCGCGTGGGAATGAGGTCCTGCTCGTTCAGCGGCGCTACCATGGCGCGGGGAGCTGGTCCACGGTCGGTGGGTACATCGATCCGGGCGAAGCGCCGGAGGCGAGTTGCGTCCGCGAGGTCCGGGAGGAGAGCGGGTTGACGATCCGCGAACCGGTCTTCGCCTGTGTCACCAACGACATCCACGGCGACGGCAAGCATAACGTCACCCTCTGGTTCACTGCCGAGCCCGACGACCCCGACCAGACCCTGGAACTGTCGTCGGAGTCGTCGGCGATCGGCTGGTTCCCGTGGGACGAGCTCCCCGCCGAGCGCTACCGCTCGTTCCAGAACTACCTCGACGGCCCGACCTGGCCAGCCCACCGAGGAGGCCAGCGGATGCCAGAGGACGGGGTCTGAACGATTCCGGGACATGGCCGGATCTGATCAGCGGCGCATCCAGGTCGGGCGCTGGCCACTGGACAGGGCGGCCGTCAGGGCAACCCCGTCGACCAGCGTGATGCCATGCTGCTCGGCCAGTTCCCGGGCTGGGCGGGTGAAACTGGACGTCGTGACGTAGAGTCCGTAGTCGGCCTGGTGATGGATCCGCTGCATCCCGATGAAGGTCTGCAACTCCTTCGATCCCACTGTCTTGCCTGGCTGGTAGCGCTTGCACTGGACCACGACGGTCCGTCCCGCCCGGTCGGTGGCGACGACGTCGGCTGTCAGGTCGCCAGCGCCGCCAGTTCGTCGGACCCCGCGAAACCCCTGGCTCCGCATCATTTGGGCGACGGTCTCCTCGAACTCCGTCGGGGTTCCCGAGATCAGTCGACTCAGGGTCCGGCGTCGCCGCAAGCGCCGCTGACCGCTCAGCAGGACCAGCACCACGACCGCTCCGGCGAACCCGATCACCGCCGGGACCGCCCAGGCCGGATTGGCAAAGGTCTGGACGGCGAGATAGAGGGCGACGAGGAGCAGGGCGACGCCGGCCACCCGGCGAAGGAAGCGCGTGAGGGCCGACGCTCGCCGCACCTTTGGGCGCCGTGATGGGCGACTCACCGGTTGCCCAGCGTCGACGGTTCGAGTCTGGGTGAATCACCGGAATGAATGATCAAGTGGCATACCCTTTGCGCCTGTATCGTCAGGATGTCATCCGAGTCCCGGGCAACGTCGCTCCGGGCCGCAAACGTACTCCATCCCGACCCAGCGGTCCTGAGCAGACATCTCAACGCCACGACGCCCCGAGCGCAGGCATGAAGAAGGAGATTCTCATGAGTGACGGACAGAACGACGGCCCGATCCGCAACAGTGGTCGCGAGATGGTCGACAACGATGGCAAGGTCTACGAGATTCGGGACGGTCACGTTGAGGACGACGTTCCCAATCCGCGAGACACCGTTGGCCTTGAGCCGGCCGCTGGGTACATGGGCGGCGGTGCCGGGGGGATCGCGACGTCCGCGTCGACCACTGGACTGGGCGAATCGGACCAGGATCAGGGGGACCGGGTAACGAGTGACTCCGGCCTGCATGGTTCGGTCGCTGAAGCCGCCGATCTGGGCCAGCGGCCGCTGCGGGACTACAAGCGCGAGGGCGAGCCCTCCTTCGACGCGACCGATACGACGATGTCGGCGAGTCAGAGTAGTACTGGTCCGGTCGACTCCTACGTCTCTGACAGGGATGTGGTCGATAGCTCGGCAGGCGGTACCCGGGAAGTGGGAACGACCATCGTTGACACCTCCCGCGATCAGCTCGGCGACACGTCCAAGACGGTTCGCGGGCAGTCGGGGAACGACACGAGTCGGAACGTCAGCGGCATGGCTTCTGGAGGAGAGCGGATCATGAGTGACAACAGGATGACGACGGGCGGCGCGGGCAGCGGCTCGATCAACGCCAGCACTGACAACACCGGAGGCCTTGGCGGGGCCTCGTCGACTGAGACGCTGACGAACGTGCGCGAGGGCATGAAGGTCGTCGATTCGACCGGCGAGGAGATCGGCGAGGTCCGCACGCTCAGGTCGGGCGACACAGCGTCTGTGACCGTCGATGATGCCGGCGACATGGGCGGTGGTGGCGGTGTGATGCCCATACCGGTCGGTGTCGGGACCGGCGGTTCGAGCGGGACGGGAGCCGGAGCCGGAGCCGGGGCAGGCGTCGTTGGTCTCTTCGGGTCGGCGGCCGGCGAGGGCGGCGAGCCGAACGTTGCTGAGCCAGCCTACTCCCGACTGACCCGGGTTGGCTTCATCAAGATCGACTCGAAGGGATTCTTCGCCTCCGATCGCTACGCTGGCGCTGATCAGGTAACTCAGGTCGAGGGTGACACCGTCTACCTATCGGTTACGAAAGACGACCTGATTTCCTGACCAAAACGGGGTGGAATCAGATCCACCTTGCATTTTGACCGCCGCTACCCCGTGGTGGGATGACGAAGGACCCGGGTCGATCACCCGGGCCCTTCGTCGCGTACAAGAGCGAGCGAAGGATTGCGCACAACCCGGGTGTCCGGACGCCCTTACGAAAGGATAGGTATGGTAATCTGCTAGTCGCTATTGGGGGGGAGACCTGGTCGTGGAACGAATACTCGGAGCGCCAAGGCCATCGGCACGAATAACCCGGCGGGTTCTCGTCGCCGCCGGGATCGGAGCGGTGACCGCGACGGCCATCGCGGCGGCCCTCCCGGCCCGGTATATCGACCGGGTTTACCCCGGCACGACCGTCCTAGGTCAGGACCTCGCTGGTCTCACGGCGGCTGACGCCGTCGCCCAGATTCAGCTCAGGGTCGAGCCGACCCTGTCCGCCCTCGTCACCTTCCGGCTCGACGATCAGTCGTGGGTCGCCAGCGCCGACGAGCTCGGGGTCAAGGTCGACTGGGATCAGTTGTCCGCGAATGTTATTGGGCATGGCCGCGAGGATGCCGGCGTCCGGGCCGCGACGCTCCTGCCATGGTCGGACAGTGCCACCATTCCCTTGCCGGTCAGCCTCGATCACGGCACGCTCAACCAGTACCTCGCCCAGCTCGATGGCGAGATCTCGTTCGATCCGGTCAACGCCCGGCTGGACGGAACGGGTCCCTCGATGACCGTGATCTCTGACGAGCCAGGTCGCTACGTTGATCTTGGCGCCGCCCGAGAAATCGTCGTCAACGCTGCCCAGTCACTCGTGCCGCTGGACGCCGATGTCCCGCTCGTCGCGCTAACGGCCGACATTACCGCTGCGCAACTGACCGCGACCAAAGACAAGGTCGTTCGCCTGACGACCGACCCGGTCACCGTCAAGTCAGGAAGCACGAGCTGGACGGTCGCCACTGAGGACCTTACCAAGGGCCTCGTGATGCCGAACGATGTCCTCGTCGACGACCCCTGGATCGACCCCTGGTGGATCGGGCAGGTCATCGATCCGATCGTCGACGAGCTCTGGAAGCCAGCGACCGACGCTCAGCTGGCCTGGGATGGTGGTCTCTACGCGACCGAGAAGAGCAAGCGCGGCCAGATGGTCGAACGCGACGCCCTCGTCGAGCAGGTCATCGCCGCGGCCGATACGGACCGACGCGAGGTCAAGGTCACCCTTGAGCCCGTCGAGCCCCGGATCGACAGCGCAAAGCTCGACGAGCTCGGAATCACCGGACTCGTCGCGGCGGGGGACTCGTCGTTCGCTGGGTCCGCAGAGGCGCGGGCGACCAACGTTGGGGTGGCTGCCTATTGGGTTTCCCAGACCACGATCCCACCTGGCGAGCAGTTCTCCTTCAATGCCTCCCTCGGCGAGATCACGCTCGAACGAGGCTACGTCGCCGGGAAGATCATCAAGGGCGACTGGTTCGCGGATGATATCGGCGGCGGCGTCTGTCAGGTCTCGACGACCGTCTACCGGGCTGCTCTCTACGCAGGGCTCCACTTCGACGAATGGAACCCTCACTCGGCCCGCGTCGCCTTCTATGAGCTGGACGGCTGGCCGATAGGCGTCGATGCGGCGATCTACCAGGTCAATGAGGCCGAAGGCTGGCCATTGGATCTGAAGTTCACCAACACGACTGACTCGTGGCTGCTCCTGCAGATGGTCAACACCGGCGCCTCGATCGTCGCCCAACTCTACGGGTCACCGACGGGCTGGCAGATCGAGGTCCCCGCTCCGCGCGTGGGTGATCCGATTCCCGCCCCCGCTCCTCAAACCCGAACGAACGATGAGCTCGCCCGTGGGGAGCGCCGGGAGATCCAGAAGTCGCAGACCGGGGTCGATGTCGAGATGGACCGGACCGTGACCGATGAGAACGGGACGGTGCTCGAGATGAACACCTTCAAGAGTTTCTACGCCCCGCTGCCCAAGATCACCGAAGTCGGTCCCTGAGGCTTTCTGCGGAGTGGGTGGCAGAGTCGCGATCAGACGGCCATCCCGTTTCGGGGTGGCCGTTCTCCTTGCCTCCTCGCGACGGCGGGAAGCGCAATCGATTGGTTGCAATAAGGCTGTTCATGTGCAATCATATGGTTGCTCCGAGCGATTGGCCGGGCTGAAGGAGGACACATGGTTTCTGATCGCATCGAACGTGACATCGAGATCGCGGCTCCCGTCGCCTACGTCTGGGCGCTGCTGACCCAACCAGAGCACCTCGGGACGTGGTTTGGGGATGCGGGCGCGACCGTCGATCTCCGGCCCGGCGGGGCCGTCACCCTTTCCTGGCGGGACTATGGCACTGGTCGGGCGGTGATCGAGCAGGTTGAGCCGATGCGCGTGTTCTCGTTTCGCTGGGCGCGACCGAGGGATACGGATCCGGTGGCTGGCAACTCGACACTCGTCGAGTTCACGCTGACCGAATCGGGCTCGGGCACCCGGCTGCGGGTCGTGGAGACGGGCTTCGCCGCCCTGGATGGCGAGGATGCCGATCGCATCGCTGCCCGTGACGAGAACGTCGGGTGCTGGACCGCGGAACTCGAGGAACTGCGCCAGTATGCATTGAAGACGCCTGTTGCCGCCTGACGACTGGTCATCGGCCGACCCGCTCGGTTCCGACCGCATCACCGCTGTCTTCGCCGCGCTCGGCGACCCGACCCGCCGGGCGATCCTCGATCAGCTCGGTGATGGTGAGGCGGTCACCGCATCACGACTGGCCGACCGCCTACCGGTCTCCCGGCAGGCGATCGCGAAGCACCTTGGCATCCTGGAACAGGCAGGGTTGGTCGTCTCCCAGCGGGACGGTCGTGACGTCCGCTATGTCGTCGAGGGCAACCGCCTGGAGGAGGCGTCCCGATGGATGTCCGACCGGGCGGCGGTCTGGGATCGCCGGCTGGCGGTGATCAGGAAGCTGGCGGAAAACCAACAGGATCTGTCCTGATCAACCCGCGGACAGACACGAGACGGGCCGATGGCAATGCGCCACCGGCCCGTCTCGTGTCGTACCGATCGGTCCAGTTCCTACACTTCGGAGACGGCGTGGCTGATATCGGTCGGCTTCTCGTAGGTGCCGTCCTTTATCCCGCGGATGGCCTCGAGCATTTCCTCTTCGGCGCCGTTGGACTCGGCCTTGCTGACGATGTCGTCCTTGCTCGCCGGGTAATCCAGTCCCTTCAGGTGCTTCTGAAGTTCGATCGGGTTGATCTTCGCCATGGGAGTTTCCTTTCTCAGGAAGAGTCTGGCGACCGACGACTCGGCCGCTGCTGTGGTGGCGCACCACTGGGTGCGACCGCGAATCGGTCTTCTCAGTACGACTCGTCGGAGAGGGCGGAGTCGACCTCATCGAGGTCTTGGTACTCGCCGTCCGGCATCTCCTCCAGCCGCGACCGGACGAGGGCCGAATTCTCGCTACTGTCGAGGTGCGCGACGATCTGCTCTTTCGAGGCGGGAAACTGAAGACCCTCAAGGGCCTGGTGCACGGCGATTGGTCCTATCGTGCTCATGGTGACCTCCATTGCATCGGTGCGTTGCGGTGACCGTTGATCGGGACGGATCGGCCGATGTTGAATTCCGACGCACCCCCGGTGCCAATGGTGCCGGGTTCTGCGGGGGCCCGCACGTCGTTCGAGGAAGGCACCTTCGTCGCCAATCAGGTGATGACCATCTGCGTGGCAATCGGCAGCATGACGTCGTGTTCGACCCGCAAGCTGCCGACGGCCATTCGCGACGACCAGGCCCGCCGGGTTGGCCTCGCGACCATGCGGCTGGGCGAATCTGGTTCCGCACGACCTGAGCAGGCACGACTCGCAGCGGAGCAGCCATGACCTCGCTCGGTGGGACCGACTGGGAGCAACCTCCACCGATCCTCTCGCGATGCCGGCCGGTCATCTCATGGCTTACCGGCTCCCAGCGAGACTCACCGAACAGCCATCGTCCCGTGACGCTCCCGTGACAGTCGGCACACGCCGTGCAGGTACCATTGCCGCAGGGGATATGGTCGTCAGCCATCAACAACGTCCCCGATCGACGGTCCGGATCTCGGACCGTCAGACAAGGAGACACCAGTGGGACTTCTCGATCGATTGCTCGGACGCGAACCGCAGGGTCAGCAGAATCGGAATCAAAACCAGAATCAGGGCGGACGCCCGTGGTACGACACCGGTACCAGCGCCCAGCCCGCCGGCCGCGTTGGCTACGGCGAACCTTCTCGTAGCCGTGGGCCACAGAGCGATGATGAGCGCGCGATCGCCCGGTACCGCTACATGCTGCGGACAGCGCCGCCGGAGACGATCGAGCAGGCTCACGCCGAGGCGTTCGCTCAGCTGACGCCTGAGCAGCGCCAGACGGTTCTCAATGACCTCCAGCAGGAGATGCCCGCGAGCGAGCGCGGCCAGAACATGCAGACCGACCCACAGTCGCTGGCCCGGACAGCCACCCGGGCCGAGATGCGTCAGCCGGGCTCGGTTGAACGCGCGCTTGGTCGAAACGGAGGCCAGCAGGGCGGCGGCATCGGCATGGGCGGCATGATCGCCGGCTCACTGCTTGGTTCCGTTGCCGGTGTCGTGATCGGGTCGGCGATCGCCAACTCGTTCTTCAACGACTCGGGCTATAACGACGAGACCGGCGAAGGCTCGGAGTCCGGTGGCGAGGACGTCGCGGGCGAGGGAGATTCCGGCGGGGATGCCGGTGGCGACTCCGGTGGGGACTTCGGCGGCGATTCCGGCGGGGGCGACTTCGGCGGCGATTCCGGCGGGGGCGACTTCGGCGGTGGTGATTTCGGTGGCGGTGACTTTGGCGGCGGTGACTTTGGTGGCGGCGAGTTCTAGCCGCTGGCATCAACGATCTTGGCGGGTGGGGGAACAGACCTCTCCCCCGGCCCCGCTCCGGCTCATCTGCTCGCTCAGCCGCTGAAGTGGGTTCGGCGGCGCAGGTGCCCGGAGAGGGGAGCAGCGCCGCTGATCACGAGCAGACAGCCCAGCTGAAGACTGCTGTAGCCGCTGACCTTCTCGCGACTTGAACCCATCAAACGACCGTGGCCCGGCGCAACAAGCGTCGGGCCACGGTCGTTACCAGCTTGAACCGCGACGGCCAGACTGTTGAACGGTCGGTTGCTGCGCCGTCGTCGGAGGGTCATGGGCTCTCGCTTCGCTGGCCCTGACCGGCCGCCGCAGCGACCTTCGCCGTCAGGCGAGACCTTGGTCTGGGTTCAACCCTGCCCGAACGAACCGCCATTGCGGGTGACGGTGGTGGCTATCCGATCCTGGACCAGAACAGCAAGTGCGATGAGCGCTGCTGGGCGATGAACGGTGCGGCAGCCCGGCGGAGGGCAAGCCCGCGCCCCGACGACGTCGCCCCTGTGACGGGCTGGGAGAGGACAAGCCGTCGCCCCTATGACCAGCCGCGGAGGCTGGGTCAGGGCCGCAATGGAGGGGGCTAGACGTCGATCTCGACTGGCTGGTTGGTCGCGGCGCTCTCGTTCGCCGCCGCCGCCAGGGCGCTGAGTTCGACGGCCAGGGCGAGGTTGGACGGGTTGTGCTCGCCGCGCTGCACGTGGGCAACGAACTGGTTGAACTGGGTCGGCTCGTCCTCCGGCACGTTGGCGACCTCCTCCCAGCCGCTGTCGCGCTCGCCACCGATCATCATCAGCGGGGTGCCAGGACCGTCCCAGCGGATGTGGCCCCTGGTCCCGAAGACCTCGAACAGCATCGGCGCCCGACCGGCCGCTGACGTCCCGGCGATACCGATCGGGCCACTAGCGTACTTCATGGTGACGACCGCCTGATCCTCGGAGGCGCGTCCAGTAATGTTGCCGTAGGTGGCGTAGAGCGACTCCGGCATTCCGAGCAGCAGGCGGGTGAGATAGAGCGGGTGGGCGCCGAGGTCGATCATCAGACCACCGGCGGCCTCGGTCGGGTCATAGAACCGGACCGGCAGCCAGCCTTCCGGATTCTCGGTTGTGCGGATCGCGCCGTCGTGGGCGATTCGAATCCGGGTCTCGATCAGGTCTCCCAGCCGACCTTCACGGACGGCGCTCAGCGTCTTCCGGATTGCGCCCGTCGGCAGCCAGCGCAGCGCGACGATCGCAATTACGCCGGCGTGCTCGATCGCGTCGGCGATCATGCGGGCCTCATCGAGCGTCACGCCCAGCACTTTCTCCGTGAAGATGTGCTTCCCGGCCCGTGCAGCGGCGGGGATGACATCGCGGTGGAGCGTCGTCGCGGTCGTGACGATGACGCCATCGACCTCCGGCAGGGCGAGGACAGCGTCGAGTGAAGCATAGAACGGGACGCCAAGTGCGTCAGCTCCGGCCTGACCGCGTTTCGCGTCGTCATCCCAGACGGCGATGATCTCGGTGTCGGGGTTCTCGGCCGCTTCCTTGACGTAATCCTTCGCGTGAACGTGCCAGAAGCCGAGCAGGGCGAGACGGATCATTTCGTTTCCTTTCGGTATTCGATCGATGGTTGGATCGCTGGAATGAGAACCGATCGGTCGCTACCGGCGCCAGGCGGCGTAGACGGCCTGAAGGCAGCGGCTCCAGTAATCGTCGCCGATACCCCAGTGGTTGGTCAGGAAGACGACGGCGAGGTCAGCTTGTGGGTCTACCCACAGGACGGTCCCGGTCGCGCCGGAGTGGTTGAAGGCGCTGGCCGAGCCGGGCATCGTCCGCTCCCGAAGCGTCGTTGGCTTGTGCCAGGTCAACCCGTAGCGGCCGTCGGTCGTGGCCGGCAATTCGTACTTCGGGATGCCCTCGGTGTGGAGCGTCGTCATCAGGTCGAGCGTCGGCTGGGCGAGTACCCGCGCCTGACCGTCCCGCGCATCCCGGAGCAGCGCCTGACCGAGCCCGAGCAGGCTGGCCATGTCGCTCCAGAAGCCGGCGCCGGGCATCGCCGCGCCGATCATGATCTGCATCGCCTGTTCCGCGGTGAAGCTGGCCGACGGTGAGAGCCCCCGCGGCGTGACGGCCGGGCCATCGAGGGTCGCCGGGTTGAGCCCGATCCCGCTGACACCGATCGGCCCGAGGACCGCCTCTCTCAGGAACGTCTCCAGTGGCCGACCATCGAGCCGCTCGACGAGCTCTCCGAGCAGATAGAACGTGAGGGTGTTGTATTGCCAGTGGGTGCCTGGACGGAACTGGGGCACCGCCCGGTAGCTATGGGCGAGCAGCGCCGCTTCGGTGAAGTCGTCCTGCCCAGCTCGTTCCCACGGCAGGTCTGGCAGCCCGCTGGTGTGCGTCATCAGGTGCCAGGGGGTGAGGTCGGGTTTGCCCGGCGCCGCAAACTCCGGGATGATCTGCTGGATCGGCTGCGACAGGACGAGCTTGCCCTGCTCGACCAGTCGCATGATCGCCAGCCCGGTGATCGGCTTCGAGATCGACGCCAGCAGGAACAGGTGCCGATCGGTCAGCCCGGGCTTGCCCTCCGCCGAGAAGAGCCGTGAGGTCATCCCGGCGCTTGTCGCGATTCCCAGCCCGGCCGTCTCCAGGGAACCGTCGCCGACGAACGCTTCGGCCAGGGCCCAGGCGCGTTCCAGCCGATTGTCGTCAAGTGTCACGTCGTCTCCAGCGTTTCGCCGTCCGGATGTTGCCGTGCCCGCGGCAATCGTCGGGGTCAGCAGGTCATCATAGCGACCTTGCGGTGGATGCGAAAGGGACGGACCAGATCGTTGGTGGTGGAGTGGGCCTCACCCCAACCCCTCCCCATCTGCGGATGGAGAGGGGCTCCGTCGGTTGGCTTCGCCTTCCTGCTGTCCATACCTCCGGCAGCGTCATTGGACCACTCTGATGTCTGAGGGCGGTCCTGACGCTTCACGCTCAACGCGGGGCTCGCGTTTCCCTGCCTTTGGGTGAACCGGTAAGTACGAACGGAGAGTCTCTCGGAGGTACGGCTACCCGAGGTTGTTGACCTCGATCGCTTCGATCGTGTCTCCCGGCCGAATGGTCCCACTGCCGACGATCTCGGCGTGGAGGCCGCCGCGGTGGATCAGGGCCGAGAGCAGTGGGCGGTTGCCGGTCAGGTCGACGAGGTGGCCGCACGGCTCGCAGATCTCGACGCCACGCAGGGTCGCCCCGCCGACCCGGAACTCGCGGTTCAGCAGATGGCCGAGCGGCACTCCCTTGGTGACGACGTTGCGCCGCGTGACGCCCGGCTCCAGCGGCAGGTTGTGGAACTCCCGCAGCGCCTCCAGGACCTCCCACTCGATCAGCGAGATGTGGCGGATCGGACCGGTGAACCAGCTGTAGAAGCCGGTCCCGTCGAAGTAACGGTCGCCCTCCAATCCTCGGCCAGCGACGGCGTTGACCGCCTCGGTGGCTACCATCGGGGCGCCACCGGCCGGGGCGATGTGGATGTCGAGGACGACCCCGCGCCACGGAACGATCCGCGATTCGATCCTCATACGCCAAACCCTCCTTCGGATGCGATCACCTGACCGGTGATCCACTGGGCCGCGTCGGTGGCAAGGAAGGCGACCAGCCGGGCCGCGTCCTCCGGCTGCCCAACCCGATCGCCGTTGCCGAGCGGAGTACGGGCGACGAGATCGGCCTTGAGGTCGTTGGTCATCCAGCCTGTGTCGGTCGGACCGGGGTTGACGACGTTGACCCGAATCCCCTTCGGCGCCACCTCCACCGCGAGGGTGCGGGAGAAGGCGACGACCGCCGCCTTGGTCGCGGCGTAGGGGAGCTCCGTCGGCATGGCGCCCCGGTCCTGGCCGCTGGTCAGGCTGATGATCCGACCCGTGTCACCGCCCGCCCAACCCCTGGCGAAGCCGACACTCAGCAGGGCGAACGTCCGTAGGTTAACCGCGTAGTGGGCATCCATCGTCGCCGCGTCGAGCTCGTCCCAGGCGACGTTGACGCTGTGGGTCGCATTGTTGACGAGGATCGTCGGCGCGCCGAGTTGCTCGCGGCAGCTTGCCAGCACCTGGTCGGCGGCGTCCGGCTGGCTGAAGTCGATCTCGGCCGCCGCGACCCGGACGCCCATCCCGGTGAGTTCGGTCAGCAGACGCTCCGGCCCGGAATCGTCCCGCCAGTCGAGGGTCGTGCGGTCAAAGGGACGCCAGTGGGTGAAGAAGATGTCGGCCCCGAGGGCGACGAGGGCGCGGCAGGTGGCGGCGCCGATGCCGATCGAGCGGCTGGCGCCGGTCACGATCGCGATCCGGCCCGAGAGGTCGATGTCGAGGGTATGGGGGACACGCTGCATCAAGGGATCTCCTGTCAAAGAGTCCCGGTCATCGGTGTCTCGCCATCGCTGCGAAAGGGGGTCGCGTCGCGCTTGGGTTGCCACCGGGGTGGGCAGGGCGCTGGTCATGGGGCGGACTGGACGGGGAGTGGCCTGTCGGGGCGAGACTCCGGACCGGGGGATCGGGTAGACATGGCGACGCGATCTCAATCGTCGAGATCGTGGCCAGCTATCCTCATCATCCGCCCGGTTCAGCCTGCCACTGTGAGAGCCTCCGCCGTGTCGATCGTGTCAGCTCGGTCCATCTGGGACCCTCGCTCACAGAGACTACGTGCCCGATCGATGTTCGTCAAACGTCCCGCCGGGTTGGCATCGACGGAGAGGCGATGTTCGTCTCGTGGGAGTGACCCTTGTGGTCGTCTGGCCGCCGCAGCAGCTATCTCCCCGCGGAGCGATAACCGCCGGTCGCCTTGGTACCCCGACCATGAATGGATCGAGCTCAGAGACGATCACCGGATCGGCCCTGACTCCCGGGCCGATCCGGTGATCGCGACAGTTGCGGACGGGCCGGTTGGTCCCGAGATGGATCTCTTCGTCTTTCGATTACCTGTCGTTGACTCTCAGTCGAAACGCTCGCGACATCATTCCTGAGCCCGATCCATTCATGGTCGGGGTACCCTGGCTCACGCCTTGACGAGGTGAGCGACAGCCTCGACGTGGTGGGACTGAGGGAACATGTCCAGTGCCGCCATCCGGACGAGCTTGTACCCGCCCTCGATCAGCAGCTTCAGGTCACGGGCCTGGGTCGGCGGGTCGCACGAGACGTAGGTGATCCGCTTCGGGGCGAGGGTCAGGATGCCCTCGATCGCCTCGGGAGAGACTCCCGTTCGCGGCGGGTCCAGGACGAGGAGCGTCGCCCCGGCCAGGGCCGCCGCCCGGCGGGCGAGCCAGCTCTCGACCCGGTCGATCTCGACCTTCGCCGTGCTGAGGCCGGCGTCGCGGAGGTTGCGACGCGTCCAGCGGGTCGCCGGCGCGTAGCCCTCGACGGCGACGACCCGCCGGTAACGTCGCGCCAGCGGGACGCTGAACAGACCGACCCCGGCGTAGAGGTCGATCACGAAGCCCGGACCGTCCCCGGCCAGCGGCGCCTCGGCGTCCTTGTGGGGGTCGGCCTGCCAGAGGGCTTCGGCGACAAGCTCCTCCAATAGCAGACCGTTCGCCTGAAAGAAGCTCGCCGCGTCGTAGTGGTAGGTCTCGTCCCCGATCCGCATCGAGAGTTCGGGCGGATAGTCGCCCCCAAGTGCGGGGGAGATCCCGGCCCCGTTCTCGCCGGCGATTCCCCGGATCTCGTCGATGCCCGGCGGGATCCGGCCCGCAGCCTGTCGATCTCGAAGGTCAGAGAGAACGCCGTTCAACTGCGGCGTCAGGATCGGGCAGTGGTCGACGTCGACGACGTCGTGCGATCCACGGGCCCGGTAACCGATCCGGCGCTTTCGGCTGTCGATGGCCCATTCCGCAACGTGGCGATAGGCGAGTGGGTTTGGAGATGGCATCACCGCGAGGTCAGCCGGCGGCTCGATCCGGCCGATCCGGGTCAGGCAGTCGCGAACGATGTCGAGCTTGGCCGCTAGCTGACCCTCGTAAGTGATGTGCTGGAGGTCGCAGCCGCCACAGACCCCGTAGTACGGGCAGGGCGGGGTGGTCCGGTGCTCGCCCGGTTCCTGGATTTCCGTCAGCGTCGCCCAGGCGACCTGACCCCGGCGTCGATCGAGCTGGACACGGACCTTGTCTCCGGGCGCGGTCATCGGCACGAACAGGGTCAGGCCACCGCCGTGGGCGATCCCGTCGCCCCCAGGGATGATCCGCTCGATGGTCGTATCGATCAGCTCACCGCCGATCGGACCAAGGCCGGCGACGGCGGGGTCAGCCGCTGTCCCGGGAACGATCGTGTTCCGGCCGCCGCGGCTGCCGCGCTCTTCGACCGGGGGGCGGCGCGTCGTGCGGCGGTCGCCCGGTCCGGTCGGGCTTCCTGGGCGGTTCGGTCGGTTCGGGCGGTTGCCTGGGGGGCGGCCGGGTGGCCGGCGGGGTGGTTCACTCATGGCGCAATTGTGCCATGCCACTTCTCTCGCCATCAGTTTCGCGCTGGTCCGGGCCGGCCCGTCCCCGTTGAGCCCATCAGGAAGACGCGTTCGGAACGGGCGGCGGACGTCAGCGCAGCAGCGGCAGAATCTGTTCGGCGGCCTGGCGGGTCTGCTCGGCGGTCCGTTCGACCAGGGGGACGAGGACGACCGAGTCAGCCCCGGCGTCGTGCCGCGCGGAGATCGCGGCGCCGCAGTCCTGAGGAGTGCCGACGACGGTGAGCCGGTCGATCCAGGCGGTCGGCATCTGCCGGGCGAAGTCATGGGTGTCGGTCGCGCGGGACCGCAGACTGGCGATGTCGTCGGCCAGACCCATTGGGGCGAAGTGGGCGTCAGCCATCGAGGTCATCAGCGTCGCGGCCAGGCTCGGACGAAGGGCGTCACGAGCGCGATCGCGGTCAGCGTCGACCGATAGCCAGGCGTAGGCGACGAGCGGGTGATGATCGGTTCGGCTCGCTTCGGTTTGCCCCTCGGCGATCAGTTCCCGGGCCCAGCGGACGTACTCCGGCGCGGTCGGTTCGGCCAGGATCGTCCCGTCCGCACTGCGTCCGGCCAGCCGGAGCGACTTCGGCCCCCGGACACCGGCCAGCACTGGCGGTGGCTGGAGCGGCGGGTGGTTGAGTCGGACCGCATCGAGGTTGACGGTTCGACCGGTCGTCGTCACCGTCTCGCCAGCCAGCAGCGCCCGGACGGCGAGCAGGGTCTCCTTCAGTGCCGCCAGCTGGGACGGCGGAGTCTCGCCGACCTGCTCGATCCACTCGGCCAACCCATGGCCAAGTCCGGGCAGCACCCGGCCGGGGTGCATTCGAGCTAGCGCCGCGATCTCCATCGCCGTGAAAGCAGCGTTCCGGACGACCGCTGGCATGATGCCCAGGCCAACCGTAATCTTCGTCGTCGCGGCCAGCGCCGTGGCGGTCGTCGCGATCCCACCGGCGAAGAAGCAGTCCTCGATCAGCCAGAACTCGTCGTAGCCCAGTGCTTCGGCGTGACGAGCGTGCTCGACGAGTTCCTCCGGTGGCAACTGGCAGCGCTCCATGATTCCGATCGATGGACGTGTCATGCTCCTGAGCTCCCTGTCTGGTTCGGGGTCTTCGGCAATTACCATCATAGGCAGCGGGAACGATTCCGGAACAGCGTTCGGTGACCCTACGCCGGGGTTTCCGGGGCATCTGGCGAAAACATCGTCGCGAAGATGACGAACGCGGCCTTCCATTGGCGGATCTGGTAGGCGGCGTGGGCGAGCGCCGCGACGAAGGACACGCTGACGCCGACCACGAGGGCGAACGGGAGATCAGGCCGGTCGGGCAGATTGACGAAGATCCCGACCGCGGCCCCGATCACGGCGCTGTTCATGACCCCCACGACCGAGGCGATCGTGAGGAACGACTGCCATTGCACTCTCCGCTGACTTCGGGCGAGGATGGCCGTCATGCGATCGTCGAACTCCGGTCGGATGAGGTACGGGGTTATTTCTGGCACCATTTCCACGTAGAAATGCCGAATCCGGTTGATCCCCCGGCTGTATAAGGCGTCGTCGATTCCCGACTGAATGGTCCGCTGGAAGGTGATGAAGCCCAGGAACGCGAGCGGTGGGAGGATCAGGAGCGCGAAGACACTGAAGGACTGGCCGAAGTTCGAGGCCGTCGCCGCGAATCCGAGCGCGACCAGCGCGCTGGAAAGGCTGCTCAGGAACAGCCCCGCTCGCCCGTTGGACTCGTTGATCGTCATTCCCCGGTATCCCTGGAGGACGAAGTGCTCAGTAGTCATGAACGAGACCGCCATCAGACGCCGGTCCTCGGCGATCGGATCGGACATGGGATACCCCTGAAGGTCGTTGCATCTCGACGACGAGCGGGACCGTGCGCGTCTCCTCACTTAGGCGTCCGATCCGTCGGTTCCACAAGCTGTCCATCCAAATGGATGGCTCCCGGCTGGTTCGTGAGCGCAGCCCCGTATCCTTTCGGGCCCCGTCCCGTTGATGAATGCAGAGACCAATCTCGTCAGACGTAAAGCACGATCACAGGAGGCGGGAGCGGCTGGATGCGGTCTGGCGTGACGACGATGGACTACATCGTCCTCAATCTCAAAGGTGACGGTCCGTATGGTGCAGTCTGATTCAAGGCGAGTCCGAGATTGACACCGGCACCCATATTGACATCGAAATCGCTTCCGCCTGACCGAACGGGCAGTGGCAGTGCTCGTGTCGCTGCCGCATACTCATCATAGCGATATATCGACAGTTCAGCCTGGGCGGTGTCAATGATGACAGCCGAGCCCAGGGGACGATCCAGACTCATGACAGGTGGTGGCGGCGCATGATGCGACGTGGTGGGCTCGGCGGCGGTGGCCAGGGCGGCGGCGGTGGTCGGATGATGGGGGGCGATCGACCGCTTCCCGAGGGCGCCGGCAAGCGAATCGATCGCCAGACGGCTCGGCGTGTGATCGGCTACTTCGGCCCGTACCGTCGTCAATTGTTGATCGCACTTGGCACGATCCTGTTCGGCAGCATCATCGGGCTGGCCAACCCGTTCCTGATCAAACTGATCTTCGACGACGCCATCGGCGGTGGCAATCTCGACCGGTTGTACCTGTACGTCAGTCTGATGATCGCGATCCCGATCGTGGCCGGGTTGATCGGCGTCTGGCAGTCGTACCTCGTCACCGTCGTCGGCCAGTCCGTCATGCAGGACCTGCGCAACGGGCTCTACCGCCATTTGCAACGCCAGCCGCTCGCCTTCTTCACGAACACCCGGACCGGTGAGATCCAGTCACGCCTCTCGAACGACGTCAACGGCATCCAGCAGGTCGTGACCGACACCGGCGCCGGGATCGTCTCCAACCTGATCGTAATCGTCTCGACCTTCGTCGCGATGTGGATCCTCGACTGGCGCCTCGCCCTGATCTCGCTCGCCTCGCTGCCGGTCTTTCTCTACCTCACCTACCGCGTCGGGATCACCCGGCGACGGCTGGCGGGGGAGACCCAGCGCTCGATGGCGGAGGTCGCGGTTCTGACGGAGGAGACGCTCTCCGTCAGCGGCGTCCTGCTGACCAAGGTCTTCGGTCGCCAGAACCAGATGGAGCAGCGGTTCGAGGCCGAGTCCACGAAGCTCTCGGCCTTGCAGGTCCGGCAGCAGATGGTCGGGCGCTGGTTTCGAATGGTGATCGGCGTCTTCTTCTCGATCACGCCGGCGATCGTCTACTGGTTCGCCGGCCGTGACATCATCCTCGCCAGCGGAGCGGAGGGTGCGCCGTCGCTGGGAGATATCGTCGCCTTCACGACGCTCCAGTCCCGACTGTTCGGCCCGGTCGGCGCGATGCTGGGGGTCCAGATCGAGGTCCAGGGGGCCCTGGCCCTGTTCGACCGGATCTTCGACTACCTCGACCTGCCTGTCTCGATCGTGGACAAGCCCGATGCAATCGCCCTCGATTCGAAGATGGCTCGGGGCAAGGTCGCTTTCCGCGACGTGTGGTTCCGCTATGAGGAGCCGACGGCCGGTCGCCGGGTGACCGAGCCGGTGGACGGGGACGGGTGGGGCGAGGAGCTGGAAAAGGTTCCCGATGCTCCACAGCCAGAATCGGAGGGGCTGCCCACTCCACCGACCGAGCCGATCTGGGCCCTGCGCGGCGTCAGCTTCGCCACGGAACCGGGTCAGCTCGTTGCTCTCGTCGGGCCGAGCGGCGCTGGCAAGACGACGATCGCGACGCTGATCCCGCGGCTCTATGACACGACCGAGGGGGCGGTCGAAATCGATGGCCACGACATCCGCGACCTGACGCTGGTCAGCATCGGCGAGACGCTGGGGATGGTGACCCAGGAGACCTACCTCTTCCACGCCTCCGTGAACGACAACATCAGGTACGGTCGGCCGGACGCCACGCTGGAAGAGGTGACAGCTGCCGCTCAGGCCGCCGCGATCCACGACCGAATCATGGCCCTGCCCGACACCTACGATACCATCGTGGGTGAGCGGGGCTACAAGCTCTCCGGGGGCGAGAAGCAGCGGATCGCGATCGCCCGGGTCGTGCTCAAGGACCCACGGGTGCTGATCCTGGACGAGGCGACCAGCAGCCTCGACTCCGCCAGCGAGCGTCACGTTCAGGACGCTCTCGACGGGCTGATGGGCGGCCGTACGACGATCGCCATCGCTCACCGACTCAGCACGATCCTTGCGGCCGATCAGATCCTCGTCCTCGACCACGGCCGGATCGTCGAGCACGGCACCCACACCGAACTGCTGCGGCTCAACGGGCTCTACAGCCTGCTCTATCACCAGCAGTTCGCCGACCAGCCCCGCCGCCGGCAGGCCGTAGCCGCTGAGTAGTTGGGACAGATGCGGGGCGCCTTAGGCGCCGCTGGGATCGTCGGACGGCTCTCGCGGTCACTGGACGGAGTACGATTGTGCCTGATCTGGTGACTGCCCCTGGTCGGGCCGCACCTGCGCGTTTCCCATCCAGCCAGGAGCAGCCGTTGTCCACGACCTCACTGCGGCTCAGTCCCGACCGGCCCATCGCCGGGATCGATGTCGACGCCCTCCGTCGGCAGATCCGGGACATCCCCGATTTCCCGCAGCCGGGCATCCTCTTCCGGGACATCACGCCACTCCTGGCCGACGGCCCGCTGTTCCATCAGTTGATCGACGCCCTTCAGCGCCACTACCAGGGGCAGATCGACGCCGTTGTCGCGATCGAGAGCCGTGGGTTCATCTTCGGAGCACCGCTTGCGTATGCGCTCGGGGTGGGCGTTGTCCCAGTCCGCAAGGCTGGCAAGCTGCCGTTCACGACGCGCTCGGCGGCCTACGCGCTGGAGTACGGGGAGGCGACGCTGGAAGTCCACATCGATGCGGTTGGGCCCGGCCAGCGAGTGCTGCTCGTCGACGATCTGCTCGCGACCGGCGGCACCGTCCGGGCCGCGGCCGACCTGATCGAGCAGCTCGGCGCTGAGATTGGGGGGGTCTTCGTTCTGGCGGAACTGCTCACTCTCGGCGGTCGATCCAGGCTGGGGGAGTACGACGTCCGGAGTCTGCTCGAATACTGACCGGTCCGCGGGAGGCATTTGCCACGGGGAAAGTCAGACGATGATCGAAACCATTCGGAGCACCATTTCGGCGATCTCGGGATTGCCACTGGTCTGGCAGGATGACCGGGCGGCTTCGGGGCTGATTCCCCGGGTGAATAGCCGCCAGGCGGTGTCCTGATCGACCTGCAAGCTGGCGACGCTGGCGACAGGGACTTCGACGGTTGGAACCCAGCCGCCATCATCGCGGACGACCGACCAGCTCCCGCCGGCCGGCCCAGTGATCGTCAGGGTGACGACCGACCCTCCTGCCGCTTGAACCGTCCGTAGCGTGTGCGGTAGCGCCAGGGCGAAGGCGTCCAGGACTGGAAGGAGGAACGCGGGGTCGGTCATCCCCGGTCGCCCGACCGCGTCACGGATGTGCTGCTGATGGACCCAACGCTCGGTGTACTCGCGGGCGACATGCACCCAAAGCGGCGCCGGGTCGGGCCCGGCCCAGGCCACCGGGTTCCCTGGAGCCAACAGGTCGACCGAGCGAAACCATGCTTCGACCTGCGGCCCGGTCTCCGCGAGGAGATCCCGCGTCAGCCGTGGACTCAGCCGACCCGTTGCCTCCACCCAGACGGCATTGCGCCGGTCGATGAACGTGACGAGGTCGTCCCATTGCGACAGATCGAGCGCTGGAGGTGGTGCCTGATGGTGACCGTCACGGTCAGCGGAGAGGATGTTGACGTCCGCGCCGAGCAGGTGCAGAGCGACGTCGTGGACCGTCCAGTCGCCGCAGACCGTGGGCCGGTTCCAGTCTTTGGGCGCCAGCTCACCAAGAAGCTCGATCAACGCTACGCGCAGACCGGGAAACTGGGCAACGATGTCGATTGCTGGCCGACGCACGGTCGTCTTCTCCTCAAGTCGGGCGGGCCCGGCCTGGCGATTCACGCCCGATCGGTGTGGCTGCCGGGACACGTTCGGCGTGAACGATGTCACATGTTGTTCACGACTTCGCCACCGTCGGGCCATCTCCGCCTCTTAGACTGCATTCAGGATAGACGGCAACGGGCCGTTCCCGGTCAGAATCAAGATCACCCGGACGATGCCGGTGGAGCAGCGATAGACGATGACGACCAGTCTGGATACCGAGCAGTGTCAAAGGTGCGGTGCGAACCTGCGGCTCGAAGACCTCTACTGCGCGAACTGCGGGGCCCCGGTGCCGGAGTACCGACCCCGCTCCACGCCTGAGCCACGAGCGGCGAAGCCCGATGGCCGTCCGGTTCGCCGGAACCGGGGAGCCGCGCCGTGGAGCGAGCCCGATGCCTGGACCGAGCGTCCGTCCTGGCAGGAGCGGACCTCGGTCCCGGAGCCGACATGGTGGGAGGAACCACCCTCTCAGCGGACTCTTGGCCGGTACGGGCGGACCTCGGGCGGGACCGATCTCGCCACGCCGCCGATCTCGGACGGCTCGCGGCTCTGGGCGGCGGCGGCGCCTCTCGGGATCATCGCTGGCGCGGTCCTCTCGGCCGGCCTGCTTTCCTTCGTCATCCCGTTGATCATCTGGCAGGTCCGGAAGGGGACCGACGAGTTCGCGTCGGGCTACGGCCGGGAGAGCCTGAACGCGATGCTGTCGCTGGTCGTCTACGCCCTGATTGGCCTCGTCATCGCTATTCCGCTAACGATCATCACCCTCGGGCTCGGTCTGATCGTCATGGCCTTCGCGGCCGGAGTCGTGGCGCTGGTCTTCCTGATTTCGCTGGTGCTGGCGACGATCCGGGCCCTCAACAGTCAGCCGTTCCGTTACCCACTGATGATCCGCTTCTTCAAATAGGCAAGGATCTGGTGTAGGCAAGGATCTAGTGATCCCGGATGGCGAGTTGTTCGACGATCCGGAGCAGTGCATCCCTGGCCGGGTTGGGTCCGTCCGCCGCTGCCGCCAGCAGGCAGGTCCGGGCCTCGTCGTGGTAGGTCTGCACCTGGGCTTCGATTAGTGCCCGGATGTCGTAGGCGTCAAGGAGACCTATCACCTGATCGATGCCGGTCTGGTCGATTTCCAGGCCGTGGTAGAGCTCATCGAGGAGCTGGCGCTCGTCCCCGTCGGCGGCCGAGCGGAGCAGCAGGATCGGCAGGCTCTGCTTGCGCCGCCTGATGTCATCGGCCGCGGCCTTGCCGGTCTGCTCGGCCGCTCCCCAGATCCCTAGCATGTCGTCCTGAATCTGGAAACCGATCCCGAGGGCGAGTCCGAAGCGGGCAAACGCGTCAGCCGTGTCGTCGTCGACGCCAGCGATCAGCGCCCCCGCCATCGCGGCGTACCGGATGATCGCGCTGGTCTTGCCTGAGATCATGTCGAGGTAGTCATCCGGTGTCACATCGTCCCGGCCCTCGGAGCCCAAGTCCCGCACCTGGCCGCGGACGATCTCGATCGTCATCCGGTCATACGCACCAGCCAGCCGCATCGCCAGCCGGACATCGACGCCGGTGTCGATCAATCGGTAGAGGGCGAGGTGCGCCGTGGCGTGCATCGCGTCACCGGCATTGATCGCCTGCCCGACGCCCCAGTTCCGCCAGACCGTCGGGCGGTGGCGCCGGGTTGGGCTCTCGTCCTGGATGTCATCGTGGATCAGCGTGAACTGATGGAGCAGCTCGATCGCCGCCGCGACCGGAGCCGCCTGGACCTGGTCGCCACCCGCCGCCGCGCACGAGAGTAGCGCGACGACTGGTCGGAGCCGCTTGCCCTGACTGACCCGGACGACCTCCGGCTTCGACGGCTGACCATCGGCCTCGATCTGCCCGAGGTGGTAACGGGCCATTATCGACATCAGGCTGGACGATGCTCCAAGCGCGTCGATCGCGGCGTCGATGTGCGGTTGAATCAGGGTGTCGACCTGGGAACTGAGCGGCAGGGTAGCGGCCAGCGACTCGGTGGCTGGATGGGTTCCGGCTTCGACGGGGGCGGTCGTGCTCATCAGGCAAGGGACTCCGGAGCGGCGCGACGGGCTCGGCCAGTCACAGGGGGAGCCGCTCATCCAACGGCGGTATGAACTGGCCGGATTCCGGGAGCGACGACCCGGTGACGCTTTCCTGACAGGATACCGCGATCAGCGGTTCGGCTCCCGAGGTCTGGGAGGGTGTCTGGGTGCACCCATCCTGGTTGTTTACGGGCGATGCCGCAGGGGCTGGGACGGCTGGATTCCGGATCGGATCATGCGGCAAAGATGGTCCGATGGCGTGCTCGGGAGGTAACAGGGGCTGATTCGGACAGCCGAAATGTGAGGCGATCGGAGTCACGTCACCAGAGACGTTTACCGCTTGGCAGAGCCGTGGGTGACATAGAATCGTGACAGATCACCTGCCGTTTCGGGACATTCGAGGCGCAAGATCGCGTATACTTATCGTCATTCCAGGGTGCTGGAATCAGTCGCCGGACGGTCCGCCGCACTGATCAGGTGGTCAGAGCGCGTGAGCGGCACCGACGGCCGAAGGGACCCCGATGTTCTTCGATCCAACCTTCCTCCTCTTCATGATCCCAGGCGTGATCCTCATGCTGTGGGCTCAGAACCGCGTCAAGAGCAACTACAAAAAGTTCAGCAAGATTCGCAATTATCAGGGACTGACTGGGGCCCAAGCCGCTCGCCGGATCCTCGATTCCAATGGCTTGCAGGACGTGGCGATCGAGCAGACTCCCGGTGAGCTCTCCGATCACTATGACCCGCGCAGCCGGATCCTCCGGCTCTCGCCGGGCGTCTACGGCCAGCCGACGGTCGCTGCCATCGGGATCGCGGCCCATGAGGCTGGTCACGCCATCCAGCATGGTCAGAAGTACCCGGCCCTCCAGCTGCGGACGGCGATCGTTCCGATCGTCAGCATTGGTTCCAATCTGGGCATCTTCGTTCTCATCGCTGGCGTCCTCCTCAGTTTCACAGGCCTGGCGTGGCTTGGCGTGGCGCTGTTCGGTCTCGGTACGTTCTTCGCCCTTGTGACACTGCCGGTCGAGTTCGATGCCACCCGGAGGGCCAAGGCCGCCCTCGCGACCGGTGGGATGGTGTCGGTCGAAGATGGTCAGGGTGTCTCCAAGGTCCTCGACTCCGCGGCCTGGACGTATATCGCCGGCTTCGCGAGTGCCCTCCTGACGCTGCTCTACTACGTCATGCTCGTAAGCGGGATGAACCGCAACTAGCACGCTGACTTGCGCTTCTCCCTCATACCCCAACATTGAGAACGGCGGCCGGAATCTCTCCGGTCGCCGTTTGCTTTCCAGTAGGTGATTGCGAGCCAATCGTTCGTAGGGGCGGCCCCTGTGGTCGTCCAACCGCCGCCGCGGCCCTCGTCGTCAGGCGAGACTTACCTGCCTGCGGTGACACGACCATGAAAGAGTCAGGCTCAGGGACGATGTCGGCGACTGGACTGCCGCAACTGAACAGGGCGATTTCCGGGCGAATCGCCTTTGGAACTGCCCTTTCCTCAGTGATGGCCAACAGAGTGTTCGCCAACGGTTATCTTTCGATGAGTTCGACTCTCACGGGATATCGTCTCTGAGCCCGACCACTTCGCTGCCATTCATGGTCGGCCGAACGACGGGGCGATTCCGTCGAACACAGCTGAACCCGGAACACCGTCTCGCCTGACGGCGATGGCCGCCGCGCCGGCTGGGCTTGCACGCTGCGCCCCTACGACGCGGCGTCTGCTCCGGCTGGCCGAGGCAGATCTCTGCCGCTCCTGCGCCTTGGCCAGTTCGGAGACTGGACGACCACAATGGTCGCCCCTACGATCAGGAGTTCATGGCATCGCAAAACATGTGGCCGGCCGGTCGACTTTTAGGACGCGTCGAACCTCCGTTCGGCGATTCCAGCCGGTTGTAAGTGTTGCTGGTTTGGGGTCGGCTCGACGAAATCGGTCTGGGCGAAGGTGTCGCCGGGGAAGATCACGAGGACGAGGAGCGTCTCTGCCGCGTCGTTCCGGAATCCGTGCACGATCCCGGCTGGGACGACCAGTGTGATGCCCGGACCAACCGCGACGTCCTCGTCGCCGAGCGTCGCAATGCCATTCCCGGACAGAAAGACGAGTACTTCCTCGACAGCGTGGGAGTGCCGAAAGACGCGCTGCCCCGTTCCTAGCCACTGCCGCGCGACGAACAGCCCAGTCCCACCGGTCTCCCGCCAGGCGAGGTACTGCGTTAACAGCCCGCTGGGACTGGCCCGGATCAGTTCATGCGCTGCGTCTACGCGAGTTGCGGCCGGCAGGCTGCTGGTCATGGCGACGGACTCCTAGCCCAGTCAGGGCGTGCGTCGAGGGGAGACAGGGCCGGCCACCGGGTAATTCCGCTCGCTGTGCCAACGAACGGCGAAACCTGAGCCGATCGTGAGACGTTGTAATTGGCAGAGCCGGAAAATCAGCCCGAACTCGGTTACGGCCGGCCCATTCTCTCACGGTCGGACGCGTCCGAGAGCGCGGTACAGGCGTTAACAAGGGGAACACGTCGTAGCCACATCGTTGCTTCGCCGCGCGGCTCATTGCTATCTGACCCCACATTGGGGTCGCTACCCGATTGGTCCGACCGACCGTCGGAACTCTACCGGGAAACCATCAATCCTTGCACAATACAGGAGTGTCTAACCATGAACGGGGAAGCACCTAACGGTGACACGGGTTCCCTCTGGCTGCGCCGACCGATCGCCCGCCGCGGCCTGATCCGGGCGACACCGGGTCTGCTGGCGCTGACCGGACTCGGTCTGCGCTCGGCCAACGCTCAGGACATCGTTCCAACCTCGCCCAGACCGGATGCTTCCAAGAAGCCCTCCGAGATCCCGCTCGGCGAGTCGGACCCATCGCCATCGCCCTCGCCCTCTGCCAGCACGGTGTCGGACATTCAGCCGGACATCGTTCCGATCGCAGTTGAGTCGGACACCGACATCGGTCGGTTCAGCTATTTCCCCGACTCGGGACATAATCTCGGCGAGCCGTTCCGCAGACTCTGGGAGCAGCTCGGCGCAGAGGAAGTCCTCGGCGCGCCGCTGTCCGAGGAGCGGTTCGACGACAAGACCGGCTGGCTGACGCAGTACTTCCCGGGGCTGGTGATGGGCTACGACCCGACCCTCGAGGTCCCGGTCGCGATGCCGCTCCCGTTCACTGAGCAGCAGCGCGGGCCGTACATGCCGTCCGGTGGGTGGGGCGGCGGCTCGGTCTCCATCGGGGATCGGTTCAGGAACTTCTGGCTGGAGTACGGCGGGCGGGCTTTTATCGGCGCTCCGCTCAGTGAGGCGTTCACGGCCGAAGACGGCTCGCGGCGCCAGGTCTTCGAGAGCGCCATCCTGCAGGAGACGACTGGTGGCGTCCGGCTCTACCCGGCGTGGCGAGAGATCGTCGCGCAGAGCGAGATCGGCTCGGACCCGGCCTTCGCCCCGCAGCCCCCAACAGGAGGTGACACCTTCCTCGTCTCCGCCTCCGATGGGCTCAACCTTCGTGAGTTGCCGGACAGCGGCTCGAACGTCCTGATGCTCATCCCGGAGAACGCCGAGTTCATCGCGGTTCCCGGCGGCAACGGCGACTGGGTGGCGGGCTACGTCGATGGCTACGCCGGCTGGCTGGCGAGGGACTGGCTGGTGACACCGCCCTCGCTGCCATCCCGGTCCACGTCCGACTGGAAGCTGAACGTCTGGCAGGGTGCTTCGCTCGGGGAGACGAATGTCCGCGAGCGGCCCAGTCGGCAGGCGAAGTCGGTCAAGGAGCTCGCGTTTGGCGATTCGGTCGAGGTGACCGACTGGGTCAAGGGCGAGGAGGTCGACAAGGGCTCCGACATGTGGGCCCAGGTCGGCGACCGCCAGTTCATCTACAGCCGCAACGTGGGCCGGAATGCGCCGATCGAGCCACCCCCGGTTCCCGCTGGGTCGCCGACGTTTGGGAAGTGGATCGACGTCAACCTGACGCAGCAGCTGATGGTCGCCTATGAGGGCACGAGCCCCGTCCGCGTCGCCGTCACCACGACCGGCATGGCGGGTTGGGAGACGCCGCCGGGCTGGTGGGCGACCAACTACCGGGTCGCGAACGAGACGATGACGAGCGGCGCGATCGGGGCGGAGAGCTTCTTCGACCTGAAGAACGTGCTGTTCACGCAGTACTTCACCGATCGTGGCCACGCCATTCACTTCGCCTGGTGGCGGACGAAGGAAACGATCGGCCGGCCCGGCAGCCACGGTTGCCTGAACCTCCTCCTGGAGGATTCACGCTTCTTCTGGGAGTGGGCACCGATTGGCACCCCGGTGATCACCCACTATGCCTAGGCCGCGGATCTGTTGCGGTGCGTTCTGACATAATGACGCCGGGCCAAGGGGATCTTCCACCTTGATCCTGTACCCTGTCACCGTCATGAAGCGTGACCGCACCCTGGCATTTCGCCTGCTAATGCACGAACGAAAACGGTACCGGGCGGAGGTGGGCCGTATCATTGCGCCGCCAACCGGTATCAGCCGTTATCAGAACGAGCCGCGTTCCGGCTGAATGAGGGTTATGAACGTATGCGGATGGGACCACGGATGACCAAGGGCAACACCGAGCCGCGGATCGGGCCAACCCCGTTCTCGACCGAGTGGATCGACGACCCGCCACCACCCGAGCGCCCGCGTCGGGTCCCGGTCGGAAAGTCGTGGCTCCCATCGAGCCTGCCGGGTTGGCTGCCATCGGAGCGCCTGCTCAGCGCCGTTCTGGTCCTGATCATCATCCTTGGGACGGCGGCCTTCAGTTCCGGGGCGGCTCCGGGCCGGCAGCTCTCGGCGCCGGATCTTGCCAGCGACACCACTGACATCGGACCCGGCACGGACATCACGGACTCCGTGGATGTTCCCGCCGGGACGACGGGTGGCGCGGCTGTCGATCCTGCCAGCCAGTCCGGCGATGACGGCGTCGTGGGGGCCAGTACTGAGAACGAGGCGCAAGTCGTCGCTGACGCCAACCCGGGGATAGGCGACATCGTCGGGACCGCTGGCGGAACGGCCGGGACCGGCGCGGCGACGGACGACACCCAGGCGGCCGCGCCGCTCGACCAGGACGCTGACGCCAACGTCCTGCCCACGAACCGGATCGTGGCGTTCTACGGCCACCCCCACGAAGGGGCAATGGGCATCCTCGGGACGACGAGTATCCAGGATCTCTACGACCAGATCATGGTGAAGGTCGCCGACTGGGAAGAGGCGGACCCCTCTCGCCCGGTGATCCCGGCCTTCGAGATCATCACCAGCGTCGCGCAGGCTGAACCGCAGGCCGACGGGAGCTTCCTGTCGGATACCGATTTCGAGACGATCCAGGAGTACATCGACTTCGCGGCCGCCAACGACATGCTGGTTTTCCTCGACACCCAGATTGGCCGCCGGACGATTCCCGACGAGATCGAGCGGCTCCGACCGCTGCTCGAGCAGCCGAACGTCCACCTCGCGCTGGACCCGGAATTTGCGATGGACGACGGCGAGATCCCGAGTATCGACCTCGGTGAGATCGATGCCGCCGATGTCAACGACGCTCAGCAGCAGATGGCCGATCTCTCCGCCGAGCTCGGGATCCCGCAGAAGCTCCTGCTGGTCCATCAGTTCCACTACACGATGATCGAGAACAAGGAGAACATCGAAGACGTTCCGGGCGTGGAGCTGATCATCCATGCCGACGGGCACGGCGCTCCACCGGAGAAGCAGGTTACCTACGAGGTGATGGTCACCGAGTGGATGGACCAGATCACGTTCTTCTCCGGGTTCAAGATCTTCATGGACAACAACGAAGTCAACGACGAGCCGGAGATGTCACCAGTCGACATGATGGCGCTCGACCCGCCGCCGGACATTATCACCTACCAGTAGCGGCCGGTGTTCGCGCCGAGGACCTTTGCGCACAGACGAGGAGACCCCCGGCGAGCTTCTTCGCTGGGGGCCTCCTCGTCTACCCGGGAGCACGTCTCATCGCCTTGAGCATTGAGCGTTCCTGGAAACGAGCAACCTCACCCAGCGGACGAAGCCATCCGCCTGTTCGAACAACACGCCAGACGGTGAAGCTTCATCTGACCTTTCAGACGGTCTGCGCAGACGGTCTGCCTCGTGCTCTCGACCTGGCTGCGGGAAGTCGCCCGGAAGGCCCAGCCCGTAAAGCGAACTGGAATCGTCGGGGGCGATTGCCTGGCAAATGAACTCGTCGCCTTCAGACACGAACACTCTTGCTGTCTGACGATCAACGAAGGATTCCACTTCGACCGGATCTCAGTAAATCTGGGCAACTCTGTGGACGCCAGTGTGCCATACTCCGCGCGTCGGCTTAGGGGTCTTCAAGGCGCAGGGATGCGACCGTAGAGACCGCACAGAAGGCAAACGGCTTGACGAATGCCTGGTCAATGTGTATAAGCCGCAGGTACGAACGGGTTTCCGATGACGGAGACCAGTTCACGGCAAGGTTGGACGGCAGCGAATGTTCGTCGTCAGGCAATGCCCGAGGCGGGCGGTGCTGTCCGGCAACCATTTCCAATGACGGAGAGGGCTAAATAAATGGCACGTTTCCAGAATCCCGTTTCGATCCTGCACCCGACAGTCGCCGCCGCTCGACGCGACTTCGTGTCCGGTCGCATCACCCGGCGGGAGATGCTCTTTCGGGCGTCGATGGCCGGCGCCGGCGCGATGACGCTGTCCGCGCTCGGCGGCCTGAAGGTCGCCGCTCAGGCCACGCCGGAAGGTACCCCGGCCGCCACCGGTGAAGTCGGTTACAGCATCCAGGTCCCGTCTGACCTGCGCACCGACCTCGGCGGCGTGACGATCCGGGCCGTCCTGGCCGACTCCGGTAGCGTTGACAATGACTGGCACGCCGCCGCCGCCGCCAAGTTCACCGAGGCGACCGGCATCATCGTCGAGATTGTCGCCGGTGAGCAGTCCGCGACGGACCGTCTCCAGAACTACCGCCAGCAGTTCGCCGCCCAGTCGGCTGATCTTGATGTCTACCAGATCGACGTGATCTGGCCCGGCATCATCGCCCCTTTCGCCGTCGACCTGACTGAGGTCGTCAGCGCGACGATCGGTGACTACTTGCCCGCACTGGTCGAGAACAACACCGTCGAGGGCAAGCTCGTCGCCATCCCCTGGTACACCGACGCGGGGCTGCTCTACCACCGGACCGACCTGCTCGAGCAGTACGGCCTGACGGTGCCAGCGACCTGGGACGAGTTGGCCACCTCGGCGAAGATGATCCAGGACGATCAGCAGGCCACTAACCCGAACTTCATTGGCTTCGCATGGCAGGGCGCCGCCTACGAGGGGTTGACCTGCAACGGACTCGAGTGGCAAGTCTCCAACGGTGGTGGCAACATCGTCGAGCCGGACGGCACGATCAGCATCAACAATCCTCAGGCGATAGCTGCCTTCGAGCGCGCGGCTGGCTGGATCAACAACATCACCCCGCAGGGCGTCGTCAACTATCAGGAAGTCGACACGCTCAACAACTTCGTCGCCGGCAACGTCGCCTTCGCTCGGAACTGGCCGTACATGTTCTCGGCCAGTAACGCTCCGGAGTCGGCCGTGGCTGGTAATGTCGGCGTCTCTGTCCTGCCGATTGGCGACGGCGACGGTGCCCGCAACGCCGCGACGCTCGGAGGTTGGAACATGTTCGTCTCCAGCTTCAGCACGAAGCAGGAGGCGGCGATCGAGTACACCCGCTACCTGTCGAGTGCCGGTGTCCAGCGCAGCTTCGCGATCGAGAAGTCCCACACCCCGACGCTCATCTCGGTGTTCGACGACCCTGAGGTCGGCCAGGCTCAACCGTTCATCGCCGACCTGCGTGATGTATTCACCGGCGGCGCGGTCGCTCGCCCCTCCACGGCTTCGGGCGAGAACTACGCCGAGGTCTCGGCGGTCTACTACCAGCAGCTCAACGCGATCCTGAACGGCTCCATCTCGGCATCCGAGGCGGTCGCCCGGATGGAGAGCGACATCGACGTCATCCTCAGCGGGCTGTAGCCGATGCTTGCCGCGGGCCGCTGTCCACGATGGGCAGCGGCCCAGCGGTAGCTCTCGTCCCAGCCTGCGACCAGCGAGGCCGCAATCAGCCCGGGACGTGCCGGGCCGGTCGCGGTCTCTCCCGTGACAGCGCTGTCCCAGGCACCCGGAGGCATCGGAGGATTTCAATTCATGACGCAGCCTGTAATCCCGGTGCCGCCATCGGCCGCGGTGGTCGACCCGATGCCCAGACGGAACGAGGACGTCCCCCGGGCGAGCTGGGCCAGGGCGCGTGAGCGGCTAGCCTGGGCGATGGTCGCGCCGAGTCTGATCGTCGTCATCGTCGTCGCGCTCTATCCGCTGGCCCAGACGGTCTACTACTCGTTCACCGATGCCCGGCTGACCCGGGCCGATGAGGCGGTCTGGCGCGGGCTGGACCAGTACCGCTTCCTCTGGGAGGACCGGAACTTCCGCGACGCCTTCGTCAACACCATCCAGTTCACCGTATTGTCGGTCCTGTTCGAGACTATCCTCGGGATGGCCGTCGCCCTGCTGATTTTTTCCAACTTCGCCGGACGTGGGCTCCTGCGGACGGCGATCCTGGTCCCCTGGGCGATCCCCACCGTCGTCTCGGCGCGGCTCTGGCAGTACATGTTCGCCGAGCCGTACGGCGTCTTCAATGACATTACCCAGTACCGGCTGCCGCAACTGGTCGACTGGATCCCGGGAATCGGCGGGAGTCTGGCCGGTCTTTTCCGGGAACCAGGAAACCCAATCCCATTCCTGACCGATCCGACCCTCTCCCTGTTCTCGATCATCGCCGTCGACGTCTGGAAGACGACCCCGTTCATGGCGCTGTTGCTGCTGGCCGGTCTCCAGACCATTCCGGGAGACGTTTACGAAGCGTCCAATATTGACGGCGCCTCGAAGTGGCAGCAGTTCTGGCAGATTACCCTTCCGCTGGTCCGGCCGGCGCTCCTCGTCGCCCTGATCTTCCGGACCATGGATAGCTTCCGTGTCTTCGATGTCGTCTACGTGATGAAGGCCGGCTCGCTCGATACCCAGACGCTGGCGATCTACGCCCAGCAGTCGCTCATCAATGGCGACCGGCTCGGGCGGACCTCAGCGGTCGCGGTCGTCATCTTCGCCTGCATCGCCCTGATGGTGGTTGCGTACACCCGCCTCGTCCGGGTCGAGGAGAACAACTAGGCCATGGCCACACTGATCTCGACCGCCGAAGAGGTGCGACGCGACGCCGCCCAGTCCTACAAGCCGAAGCGCAAGTGGACGATCGGCCGGATCCTCAACAAAACCCTTTTCTGGGCGCTGATCGCCTTCCTGTTCCTGTACACGCTGTTCCCATACTTCTGGGCGTTCCTGTCATCCATTCGGCCCAACTCGGCCAACGGCCAGATCCCGGTCCAGTACTGGCCCGAGAACTTCACCTGGGAGCATTACCAGTACGTCTTCAGCGAGCGAAGCGGGTTCCTGCCGGCCCTGCGAAACTCGGCGGTCGTGTCGTTCTCGGTGGTGATCATCTCGATCGCCTTTGGCGCTTCGGCCGCCTACGCGCTGGGCCGGCTCAAGTTCCGTGGCCGGTCGGTCGTCCTCTACTCGATCCTGTCGATGACGACGTTCCCGGCCATCGCCATCCTCGGCACCCTGTTCCAGGTCGTCCGGCAGGCCCAGATCTATGACACCGTCTTCGCGCTGATCTTCAGTTACCTGATCTTCACGCTGCCGTTCACCGTCTGGACGCTGACGAACTTCTTCCGGGCGATGCCGGGTGAGCTGGAGGAGTCAGCGCTGGTCGACGGTGCCTCCCCGTTCCGGGCCTTCTGGCAGATCCTGCTGCCGTTGGCGCTGCCGGGTCTGGTCACGACCGGTTTGCTGGCATTCATCAACGCCTGGAACGAGTTCCTGTTCGCGCTGACGTTCACCAACTCTGACCGGGCCCGAACGGCCCCGGTCGTGATCTCGAGCTTCTCCGGCAACACCCAGTTCGACGTCCCATGGGGGGCGATCATGGCAGCCTCAGTGACGGTCACATTGCCATTGATCTTCCTGGTGCTGGTCTTCCAGCGGCTGATCATCGGCGGTCTAACGGCCGGTGCTGTCAAGGGCTAGAGACGCACGGCATCTTCCAGTCTTGGTCCAGACAGCGAGACGCCCGGTGGCAACCAGCCACCGGGCGTCTCGCTGTCTGGTGTGGTACTCAC